>JADHEF010000015.1_pt1 | contig 217598 bp, 159 predicted proteins | sample 8952391 | NCBI WGS metagenome assembly JADHEF01 (sample SAMN16124439, study PRJNA663245) | bioreactor sludge metagenome | isolation source: sludge (nitrite) | place: India:Bengaluru | collected 2019-02-28 | reverse complement strand
CGCTGGGGTAAAATAGGGGCCTCAGAAGCGGCTGAAACCCCATTTCACAAGGACCCCTTTGATGTTGGAAATCAAACCTTTCCGGGGACTGCGGTTCAATCCGGCGGTCACCGGTTCGCTTGACGCGGTGGTGACGCCGCCCTATGACGTGATTACCCCCGCCGAGCGGGCCGAACTGGCGGCGGGCAGCCCGTGGAACATGACCCATGTGATTCTGCCGGAGCCGGGCCCGGACAGCGGCTCGAAATACGACCATGCGGCGGCGCTGCTGGAGCGCTGGGCGGGGGAGGGCGCGCTGGCGCGCGACGGGGCCCCCGGCTATTACCTGCTGCGCCAGCGCTTCACCGACCTGGAGGGCCGCGCCCATGTGCGGCGCGCCTTTTACGCGACGGTGAAGCTGCCGGAGCCGGGGGAGAAGTACATCCTCGGCCACGAGCGCACCTTCAGCAAGCCCGTGGAGGACCGGCTCGCGCTTACCCGCGCCACGCGCCTGAACTTCGGCGCGGTCTTTGTGCTCTATTCCGACCCCCAGGCGCGCTTGGGCGCGTTTCTGGCGCAGATGGACGCCCGTCCCGCGGACTGGACCGCCCGCACCATGGACGGCGCGGAGAACGAGTTCTGGCGCGTGGATGCCGACCCGGCGGTGGCGGAATTTTTCCCGGGCCACACCCTCTACATCGCCGACGGGCACCACCGATTCCAGACGGCCTGCGCCTACCGCGACGAGCTGCGCGCGGCGGGCGCACCGGCGGGCGGCACGCCCCAGGACTACGCGCTCATGGGCTTTGTGGCCTTTGAGGATCCGGGCCTTCAGGTCTACGCCGCCCACCGCGTCGTGCCCGGCTACCCGGGCTTTGACGCGGAGGCGGTGCTGCGCGGGCTGGAACCGTGGTTCGACATGGAGCCGGTGGCGTCGGGGCTGGCCGATCTGGTCAAAAGCCAGCCGGATGACGGCGTGTTCGGCCTGCGGCTGAAGGGCAGGGGCGACTGGCTGCTGCGCTTCAACCGCAGTGACCGCACCGAACTGCTGGGTGACGACCGCGCCGCCCCGTGGCGCGGGCTGGACGTGGCGCTGCTCCACCGGGGCATCTTCGAGCGCATCCTCGGCATGCCCGAAGGCGCGGAATACGTCTACGAGAAACGGGTGGAGTCCGCACTGGAAGCGGTGGAAGGCGGCACCGCCGCCATGGCCTTTGTGTTGAAGCCCACACGGTCCGGCCAAATCCGCGACTGCGCCGAGGCGGGCGAGCCCATGCCCCAGAAATCCACTTATTTCTTCCCCAAACTCCCCACCGGCGGTGTGCTGAACGCGCTGTATTAAACCGTATCCGCCCCGGCAAAATCAGATTTTCCTGGAAATCCGCACCCTTTTTTCGCCCGATGTGGTAAATGTTTACTATCGCATCACATCAAGCAATAGCGCTAATGCGGGGAAAATATAAATTATTGACACAAATGACATTGTTGGTATGCTGCCAGTAGCACATGAGGACAACTGTCATATATTACACTGACATGCTGTGCAATATACTATAACCAAAGCGGACAATCACATTAGGGAAGGGGGTCGGCAGACAAAAAAGAACCGCCCCCCGGCGCGAACCGGGGGGCGGTAAAGACCAAGGCTAATCAGTGAGATTAGTTGGAGAAGGCGCCAACAAGCGCGGCAATGGTCGGAAGGACCGGGGATTCGCAACGCTTCATGGCTTCCGTCGCCGTCGGGCCGTCCATGGTCTCGATGCCAGGAACGCCGATGTATTTCTTGAATTCAACGTGCCCGTCCATGTAGAGCACATTGCAGCCACCGGGAACGTGGTTGAAGTAACCCTCGCCGCCGCTGGACAGGGTGTCAAGCATGAGGAAAAGGGTGCTCTGCGCCATGTTGGACGCTGCGGGGTTGTTGATGTCGGTGATCAGGAAGCGCTCGATGCCTTCACGGAAACGATAAATGGTATCGCCACCGCCGTTGCCGTAGCCCATGTTCTGGAAAGAAGAGCCGACCTCAACATCACTGTCAACCGCCTTGAGTGCCTCGGAGGGATCGCCACCGCTGGTAAGGAAGCCGAGAGCGCCCACATTATTGGCAAGGCCGTCAAGCGCGGCGCCAACCTGTGCCGGAACGGGGATGTTCGGGTTGCTCAGGGAGCTGCCAAGGAGCGGGATAATCGCGAAAGAGCTGGCAGGAAGGGAAAGATCGGGCCTGTCGAAAACCCAGCCGAAGTAGGCATAAGAGGCGTCGATGATACCCGGATCCCATGCAAGGCGCGGGCTGCCTGCGGTGCCTTCAGAATCACCAGGCTGGAAATAAAGATCCTTCTGGTGCTCACCCAGCTCCGCGTCGGACGGGCAGAGGCTGATGTTGGGGTCCGTGAGGTACTCGGGGAAAATTGAGTACACATTGGGGCCGGCTGCAACGTCGCTGTCCATGACGCCGGCGCGGTTACGGTAAATCTGCAACGTGGGATAACCGCCCTTCGACTCGTTGCTGTACATCTTGAAGACCAGACCCCACTGCTTGAGGTTGTTCTGGCAGCTGGAACGGCGCGCGGACTCGCGGGCGCGGGCCAGGGCCGGGAGCAGGATCGCGGCAAGAATGCCGATGATCGCGATCACGACCAGCAGTTCGATGAGTGTGAATCCTTTTTTACGCATACCTTGACTCCTTGTTGAGACTGACAGTTATCGGGCTTTGCAGCCCATACCCAAAAAAAGGCCCAAAAACCAACGTTTAGGAACAGCCCAACCGTCGATTCTCATACCCTATTATAAGAAAAACCGGCATATTTAGCAAGCATAATTTTTGTTGACTGAAAGTGGCAGAATTTCCGGTATTTTCGCCGTGATTACTGTTGCAGGATGACATTTTTGACGGTTTGGAGGGCCATGACGCAGTAGCCGATGCCGGCGTTGACCGGTCCCGGCCCGGCTTCCTGGTAACGGAGGAATTCCACATGACCATCCAAATAGAGCACATTGGAACCACCGGGAATGTGGTTGTAGAGGGTGGTGTCAATGCCGATCATGTCGCCCATGATCCAGACCTGGCTCTGCGCCTGGGCGCTGGCGGCGGGGTTGTTGATGTCGGTGATGAGGAAACGCTCGATGCCCTCCCGGAGGCGGTAGATCGTGTCGCCGCCGCCGTTGCCCAGGGGTGCGGAAATGTCAATGTCACTGTCGGCCTTGGATGCGTCACGTCCGGTGAGGAAGGGCAGCGCCACGGAGAGGACGCCGTTGACCACCTGCCCGGGGGCTGTTCCGTCAACATCGAGGCCGGGCACGAGCGAGGCCAGCGCGCCCATGCTCTGGGGGTTGTCGTCGCTGTCGGCCTGGTCGAAAAGCCAGCCCAGGTAAAGGTAACTGGCGTCCACCAACTGCATGCCCCGGTCGGGCGCCTGGCAGGGCACGGCGATGTCCACCTCGTTTGTGAGGGGGTTGCGCATGTCCCCAACGGTGTTGGCAGCATCGGAGGGACACACGACAATATTTGCGTCGGTCAGGTATTCGGGGTAAATCGCGGTGGGCAGCGGCCCGGCGGCGATGACACCCCGTTTTCCGGTGGGGGGGAAACCGGCAACGCCGCAGTCAACCGTGTCCAGGCTGGACATGCAGACGGGGGGCAGGTTGGAGCCTTTCGCCTCGCCGCTGTACATTTTGAAGACCAGTCCCCACTGTTTAAGGTTGTTCTGGCAGGAGGAACGTCTTGCGGCCTCGCGCGCCCGCGCCAGCGCGGGCAGCAGGATGGCGGCAAGTATCCCGATAATGGCGATCACCACCAGCAGTTCAATGAGGGTGAAACCTTTTTTGTCGCGCATGGGTTTGATTCCTTGAATGATTTCGGGCGGTTTGGACGCGCGTTCGGGTCCTGCGCCGCCGGACCTGTGATGAAGACCCGGGAAAGGTTCTCCGTTTACTTCGACGTCTAACGATATCATACCTTTTATCAGTTTCGCCATACATGATGTGACCAATTTTTCGCACCCCCGTGTTTTTGCACCGCCTCTGGTCCGATTTTTCAGTTTGGGATTTGGGCGGTTTTTGTTTATAATGGCGCGCATTTTAACCGACCCGGCCGGTTTTTTTTGCCCGCCGGGGCCATACCGGGGCCACATGCGGGGACATCCCCCCGACCGCAGGAAAGGAATTTCCAGCATGCGACAGTACATCATCAATCTTGATCCCAAGAAAATGCCGGACGCCTGGTACAACATCGGCCCCGACATGCCGGAGCCGATGGCGCCGGTTTTGCATCCGGGCACGAAGCAGCCGGTGCAGGCATCGGATTTGGCGCCGATTTTCGCCATGGGCCTGATCGAGCAGGAGATGAGCCCGGACCGTTTCATCTCGATTCCCGGCGAGGTGATGGACAAGTACCTGCTGTGGCGTCCCACGCCGATGCGCCGCGCGTACCGGCTTGAGGAGGCGCTGGACACGCCCGCGAAGATTTACTACAAGAACGAGAGCGTGAGCCCCTCGGGCAGCCACAAGATCAACACGTCGGTCGCCCAGGCGTACTACAACAAGATTGAGGGCGTGCGCGAGCTGAGCACCGAGACGGGCGCGGGCCAGTGGGGCACGGCGCTGTCCATCGCCTGCTCCATGTTCGACATGAAATGCGTGGTTTACATGGTGCGGGTGAGCTTCCAGCAGAAGCCCTACCGCCGCAGCCTCATCGAGTCCTTCGGCGCGAGCGTGCTTGCGAGCCCGAGCGACACCACGGACATCGGCCGCAAGTTCCTGGCGGAGGACCCGGACACGACGGGCAGCCTGGGCATAGCCATCTCCGAGGCGGTCGAGGTGGCGGCGAAGAGCGGCGGGTCGGTGAAGTACACGCTGGGCAGCGTGCTGAACCATGTGTGCATGCACCAGACGATCATCGGCGAGGAGGCGAAGCTCCAGCTGGCGAGCGTGGGCGAGTACCCGGACATCGTCATCGGCTGCTGCGGCGGCGGCTCCAATTTCGCGGGCATCGCCTTCCCCTTCGTGTGCGACCGCATCAAGGACGGGCGGAAGGTGGAGTGCATTGCGGCGGAGCCCGCGGCCTGCCCGACCCTGACGCAGGGCCCCTTCGCCTACGACTTCGGCGACACGGGCATGTACACGCCGCTGATGAAGCAGTACACCCTCGGCCACAACTTCATGCCCCCCGGCATCCACGCGGGCGGCCTGCGCTACCACGGCGTCGCCGCCACGGTGGCGCACCTGCAGCACCTGGGCCTCATCCGGTCCGTGGCGCTGAAGCAGAACCCCTGCTTCGAGTCCAGCCTGCTCTTCGCCAAGTGCGAGGGCATCATTCCCGCGCCCGAGTCCGGCCACGCCATCCGCGCCGCGGTGGACGAGGCGCTGAAATGCCGGGAGTCCGGCGAGGTGAAGACCATCCTGTTCAACCTGAGCGGCCACGGCAACTTTGACATGACCGCCTACGACGCCTACCTGCGCGGCGACCTGCAGGACCTCGAGTTTGACGAGGAGGCGATGCGCAGGGGCCTTTCCTGCCTGCCCAAGGTGGACTGAGCCGGAAGGACGGTTTGACAGACAAAAAACCGGCCCCGCGGAAAACGCGGGGCCGGTTGTGTTTTCAGGGGCGGGCGCTCAAAGCTGGGAGCGGTTGACAAATTCGGCGCATTCGGGGCTGTCCCAGGGGATTTCCGGGTAGTTCTGCCACATTTTCACATCCTGCGCGAGCAGCCCGTACATGTCCGGGCGGCGCTGGTGCATGGTGCGCAGGTGCTTGCGCTTCCAGCGCAGTTCGGACAGGTTGATCACGGCGGACACGCACGCGTCGCCCTGCGTCCTGACGCGGGGGTAAAGGCGCACCTGCTCCGGCGGCTCGGAATAGCCGCCGATGGGGGCGACACAGCCCGGTCCGGCAAAGCCCGTGTTGAACCCCTCCGTGATGTTCGCGCCCACGACGCAGCCGTAACAGTTTGCGGCGGTGATACAGTAGGGGTCCTCAATCATGCCCTGCCGACCGTTGATCCAGAGGATGATTTCCGCGCCCATGTAGGAGGTGCAGCCCCAGGCCTCCGGAAAATAACCGTCATAGCACTGGAGGATGCCGATGGGCGCAAAGTCGAGGGGAAAGACCTTGAACTGGCTGCCGAGCACGCCCCGCGCCTCCGCGTCGTTGCCCGCCGAGGGCGGCCAGAAATGGGGCGCGGGCCCCGAGGCGGGGTGGCTTTTCAGGTAGCGGCCCAGCATGACCCCGTTCCGATCCACCACCCACGCGCTGGTGCACCACCCGTCCTTGCCGTGGCGTTCCACGCAGCCGGTGACGGCGTTGACATGGTGCTTCCTTGCAAGGGCAAAAAAGCGGCGCGCCACTTCGTCCTCCGGCCCGATGTTGTGTCCCAGCACATATTCCGGGAACACCACGAGGTCGGAGCCGACCGCGGCGGCCTGCTCGAAGAAGGCGGGCATGCGCTCGATGGGGGGCGGCAGCTCCTTTCCAACGGTCAACTGCACCAGCGTGATTCTGGCGGCCAACGGCTCCCTGTCCATTTTTTCCGTCTCCTGGGGTGTTTCCCGGGCGGCCGTCGGGCGGGCGGCCTGGGTGGCGCAGCCCGCCAGCGGCGCGGCAAGACCGATGCCCGCGGAACCGAGGAAGGTTCGGCGGCTGAGGGGGCGCTTTTTGCTCATGTCTTTTGCTCCAGCGTGCCGCCGTTTTCGGCGAGCACCAGTTCGAGACCTTCAAGCACGCCCGGCAGGGGCGTGTCCAGCACGGCTGAGGCCAGCCGGTTGTCCAGCGACACATCCAGCGGGCGGTCCGCCCGCCCCGGGATGGTGGTGGGATCGTTCGCCCGGACGAGGTCCGGCGAAAAGCCCAGGCGCGCGCATATCTTCCGCATCATCTCCACCCGGTTCAGCCGTTCCGAGCCGGAGAGGTGCATGGTGCCGGTGAAGGTGTTTGCCGCCAGTTCGAGCAGCGCGCGGCCCAGCGACACGGCATCCACGGGGGTGCGGATTTCGTTCGCGGGCGTTTCCACGGGCCTGCCCTCGCGGATGCTCTTTGCCATGCGCGTGAGGAAGAACGCGCCCTTTGTGCCGGGCTGCGGCAGCCCCATCACAATGGCCACCCTTGCCACCACGGCGTTTTCCTGGGAGGCGCGCACCGCCTCCTCGGCCAGCACCTTGGTCTCCCCGTAGAAATTCACCGGGCCGACGGGATCCCCCTCCGCGTACATGCCCTTCGCGCCGTCGAAAACATTGTCGGTGGAACAGTGGACCAGCCGTATTCCCGCCCCTGCGGCGGCATGGGCCACCTCGCGGGTGAGTCCGGTGTTCACGCGCAGCGCCTCATCCCTGTGGGCCTGGCAATAGTCAATGTCCGGGATGGCCGCGGTGTGAACAACCGCATCGGGCCGGAACCCGCCGATGATCGCCGCCGCCGCACCGGGTTCCGAGAGGTCTGCGGAGAGCCAGCGGATGTTTGGGGGCAGCTTTGGGGAGGGGGCGCGTGAAACGGCGCAGATTTGCCATTCCGGGGAAGCCTGCGCCAGCAGGTTGCCCGCCACAAAACCGGAGGCGCCCGTCACCAGGAGTTTGAAGGCCATGGGGTTTCCTTTCGGGTTGACCGCCTGATTTAACCCCATCAGGGGGGAAAGTTCAACCTTTTGCCGCCTTTGCGCCCGCATGGTAGAATGCCCCGGGCCTTCCCGGACAACGCCGGGGGGCGACAATAAGAAAGGAACGAGATGGGCATCCCCCCCGAAGTGATCACTGTGCCGCTGGGCGACCGCGCCTATGACATCCACATCGGCGAGGGTTCCCTGCCCGCGCTGTGCGGCATACTGGAATCCTTTGGCGGGGGCGGCGCGGTGGGGCTGGTGACCGACGACCATGTGGGGCCGCTTTATGCGGAAAAGGTTTGCGGGCAAATTTCGGCGGCGGGCCGCAGGCACACGGTGCATGTGATGCCCGCGGGCGAGGAGGGCAAGCGTCTTTCCAGGGTGGAGGAGATTTGCGGCGCCTTTCTTGCCGCGGGTCTGGACCGGTCGGGCGTGGTGGTGGCGCTGGGCGGCGGGGTGGTGGGGGACGTGGCGGGGTTTGCCGCGTCGGTGTTCATGCGCGGCGTGCCCTTCATCCAGATCCCCACGACGATTGTGGCGCAGGTGGATTCGAGCGTGGGCGGCAAGACGGGGGTGAACCACCCCCTGGGCAAGAACACCATCGGCGCGTTCCACCAGCCGCTCGCGGTGGTCATAGACATGTCCATGCTTTCAACGCTGCCGCGCCGCGAACTGTGCGCGGGCATGGCGGAGGTGATCAAGCATGGCGTGATTGCCGACGGGGGGCTGTTTGCGCATCTTGAGGCGCACGCCCCGGCCATTCTCGCGGGCGACCTGGAGGCGCTGCGCGTGCCCGTGGTGCGCTCCTGCGAGATCAAGGGCGCGGTGGTCGCCGCGGACGAGCGGGAGCAGGGGCTGCGCGCCAACCTGAACTACGGGCACACTTTCGGCCACGCCATTGAGACGGTGAGCGGCTACAGCCGCTTCCTCCACGGCGAGGGGGTGGCGCTTGGCATGTGCGCGGCGGGGTTCCTCGCGCGGTCGCTGGGGATGGTGGACGAAGCGTTCACGGCGCGCCAGGAGGCCTGCATCGCCGCCTACGGCCTGCCCGTGCGCTGGCCGGAGCTGCCGGTGGGGGAGACGCTGGCGGCCATGAAGACGGACAAAAAGGCCCGGGCGGGCACGCTGAAGTTTGTGCTGCCGACGGGCATGGGCAGCGTGGTCCACCGGACCGACGTGCCCGCGGAGGCGGTGCGCGCCGCGCTGGAATTCATACGCAACGCTTGAGGAGCAGGGAAACCAATGCCGTTCGGCGGTGAAGACGCGGAAAGTTACTTTGACGAGGGGCTGACCGCGGCGATGAAGGGCGAGCTCGCCCAGGCGGCGGCGCTGCTGGCCAAGGCCACCCAGCTTGACCCCAACCTGCACGCCGCCTATTACCAGCTCGGCCGCTGCCACTACCGGATGGGCAACGCGGAGCAGGCGGTGGGCGCGCTGGGCAGGGCGGTGGAGCGGATGCTGAACATGGCCTCGGCGCGGGTGGATTTGGGCTACGCCCTGCTGCAATTGAACCAGGTCGCGGGCGCGCGGAAATGTTTTTCCGAACTGGCGGACAAGTCGCCCGGCGACACCCGCGCGCTTCTCGGGCTTGGCGCCTGCGCGTACGCCGCGGGGGAGTGGGACACGGCGCTGAAATTCGCCGAATCGGTGATTTTGCAGGAAGGCGGCGACCGCTTTGAGGCGCTTTTCCTCGCCGGACGCGCCGCGTTCATGCTCAAGATGCGGGACGTCATGCTGGACCGGCTTTACACGGCGGACGCGCTGCTGGACAAATTCATAGAAAACAGCCCCGCCCAGCCGGAGGGCTATTACCTGCGCGGGCAGATTTACTATCTCACCGGCGAGCACGCGAAATCCCTGGCGGCCTTCCAGGCGGCGGAGGCGGCCGCGCAGCCGGACAGGCATTACACGGCCTACCATGAGCATTTCGGACTGGTGGACATCATCGCCGGGGAGGGCTGGTGCCACAAGCGTCTGGACAATCCGGAGGCGGCCAGGTCGGCGGGCCGCCGGATCCTTGAGTTAAAACCCGAAAGCAAGCGGGGCAGACGGCTGGCGGGCGAGGCCGGAGAATAAACGGCGCGCAACCGCCGCCGGAGGTGAAACACGGTGAGCGATCTCAACCTGCAGTTGGTGCGCGAGTTTTTCGAGCTGAACCAGTTCTATGTGCTGCCCCACTGGCGCTACGGGGACCTGTCCAAAATGCAGGACGGCGCGTCGCTGCTGTTTGTGGAGCGCCCCCGCGCCAACACGGTTTCGGATCCCGAGTTTCTTCTGCGCCCGCCGGATCTGGACGGCATCCGCCGCGCCGTGGTGGAGGTGCGCGCCTGGCACGGCGACCGGCTTTACCCCTTCACGGTGGAGTCCAACCCGGTGTTTGGCCGGGTGGCCACGCCGGAGATAAGGGAGCTTGCCGAGACCATCTTTGAGACGGACGAGTTCACGACCATACTGGTGGTGTCCGAACTGGCGGTGTCGCACGGGCCGCGCGCGCGGGCGCTGCAGATGCTGCGGGACATGCGCGTGGGGCATGTCATGGAGTTTCCGGCGATTCTCGGGGATTTGCTGGCGCGTGTGGACGTGTACGGCAACTACGCGCCCTCCCAGACCCTGCAAACCATGCGCCTGCTCAAGCGCTATGGTTTTGTGCGCCGCCAGCAGATGGAGCTTCCCTTTGCGATGGAGGACGGCGGGGAGGATTGACGCCCGGTTGCGCTATTTGCCCGGCCATTTCTCCGAGGGGGTCCGCGCCGAGTCCATGAACGCCTCCAGCCTTTTCACCACATCGGGATGCTCCTCCGCGATATCGTTTTCTTCGGCGGGGTCGTTGGAGAGGTCATAGAGTTCGGCGGGCTTGTCCCTCTTTTTCACCAGTTTCCAGTCGCCGTCGCGCACGGCGCGGAAATAGCCGCCCTCGTGAAACTCCCAATAGAGCGGGGGATGGGGCGCTGTTTTGCCGCCGGTGAGCAGGGGCGCGACGGACACCCCGTCGCAGCGGGGGGCGTCTGTCCCGGCCAGCGCGGCGGCGGTGGGCAGGAAATCCCAGAAGGCCCACACACCGGCGTTTGTCTGGGCGCCGGGCGCGGCGTCCGGGCCGCGCACAATCATGGGCACGCGGATGCCGCCCTCGTACAGGTCGCGCTTGATGCCGCGCAGCGGCCCGGAACTCTGGAAAAACGCGGGATCGGCCCCGCCTTCTTTGTGGGTGCCGTTGTCGCTGGTGAAAAAGACCCAGGTGTTTTTGTCAAGCCCCTTTTCCGCCAGCTTGTCCAGCACCCGGCCCACATCCCGGTCGAGCCGGGAGATCATGGCCGCGTGGCCTTTTTGCGGTTCCGGCCAGTCCATGGCGGCGTATTCGCCGGGGTCGGGCACCTCCATGCCGTTCTTTTCGGCCGCGCCGCGCTCATTGTTGGCATGGGGCAGGGTGTAGGCAAGGTACATGAAGAAGGGCGCGTCCTGCTTCCTGTCCAGAAACGCCAGGGCCTCCTCCGTGAACAGGTCGCAGGAGTATGCGCCGCGCTCAATTAACACGCCGCGTTTTCCCGGATCCTCCCGGTTTCCCGCAAGGGTGACCTTTTCGCCGTTCCGCCACAGGTATTCGGGGTAATAGTTGTGGGCGTGCCCCTGGTTCAGGTAGCCGAAGAATTCGTCAAACCCTTTGGCGTTCGGCACGCCGGTGGTGTCCGGCTCGCCCAGGCCCCACTTGCCGAAAAGGGCGGTGCGGTATCCCGCCCGCTTCAGCACTTCCGCCACGGTGGTGTCGCCGGGCTCCAGCGGCACCAGCGCGTTGCCCCGGATGCGGGCGTGGCCGGTGTGCATGCCGGTCATGAGCGAGCAGCGCGAGGGCGCGCAGACGGTGCTTCCGGAGTAGCACTGGGTAAAGCGGATTCCCTCGGCGGCCAGCCGGTCCAGGCGCGGCGTTTTTATTTTTTGCTGCCCGTAGCAGCCCAGGTCGCCGTAGCCCAGATCATCGGCCAGGATAAAAATGATGTTGGGCCGCGCCGTTTGCGCGGCGGCGAAAGGGCCGGACAACAGGCATGCGCCCGCCGCCGCGCCCAGGGTTCCAAGAACCTCGCGCCTGGTCATGCCGTCCATGCAATTTCCTCCCGCCGCGCCCTCAGCGCCGCATGCCGGGCTGGGAGACGGCCAGTTTCTTTTCGGTCCACCGCGCCAGCCGCACGAAGGGCAGGCCCAGCAGCAGGTAGATGACGGCCACCATGATGCCGGTGCCGAAGTAGTCGTAATAGGTGGTGGCCAGCAGGCCGTAGGTCTTGGTCAGCTCCACCATGGTGATGACGGAGACGAGCGACGAGTCCTTGATGAGGGAGATGAAGTCGTTTGTCACGGGCGGCAGCACCACGCGGAAGGCCTGGGGCGCGATGACATGGCGGATGGCCTGCCAGCGCGTCATGGCCAGGCCGAGGGCCGCCTCCATCTGCGAGTGGGGCACGCTGATGAATCCTGCGCGGTAGTTTTCCGCCTCGTAGGCGGCGTAGTTGAGGCCCAGTCCGACCACGCCCGCGAGGAAGGGCGAGAACTTGATGCCCAGCGCCGGGAGGCCGTAGAAGATGAAATAAAGCTGGATGAGCACGGGCGTGCCCCGGACAATCTCGATGTAGAGCGTGGCGAGGATGCCCAGCGGCCTGGGCGCGTAGACCCGGATGGTGGCCAGCATGAAACCCAGCATGATGGCCAGCAGCATGGCCAGGAAGGACACCTGCAGGGTCAGCCACGCGCCCTTTCCCATGATGGGCAGGAAGCTGACATAACGGTCAAATTTGGCCCGCCATCCGGTGACCGGCCTGCTCTGCTCCACCCATGCCTGGTACATCGCAGGGGCAGTGGATGAGGCGGTGAAGTCCTGAAACTCATTGGCGGTTGCGGAATTCCACATCTTCCACCGGTCCAGGATGCGGCGCAGTTCGCCGTTTTCCCGCATTTTCATGAGCACGGTGTTCAGATCGTTCAACAGCTCCGGCTTGTCCTTGGAGACGGTGAAGCCGTAGGCGATGCGTCCGATTTCAGGTTTAAGGATTTTCACCTCGGGCATGGGGCCGCCGTAGTAAAGCGCCACGGGCCCGTCGAACATGACCGCGTCGAGGCGTCCGTTGATGAGATCGCCGAATCCGTTCACCTCGGTCTGATAGGCGCGGATGTCCACGTCGCCGAGGGACTCAAGCAGGTAGAAAGCCCCGGAAGCCTTGAGCGTGCCCACCACCTTGCCGTGGAGATCCTCCACGCCGCTGATGAGGAAATTGTCGTTGCGCACGCAGATGGACAGGCCGGTGACATAGTAGGGCACGGTGAAGAGCACCGCCTCCTCGTGCTCCGGGGTGATTTCCTGCCCCTCAATGGCGACATCGTAGAGGTCGCGGGAGAGCCCGGGGATCAATTTATCCCAGTCATTCTGGATCATGACCAGTTTTTTGCCGAGTTCCTTGCTGATATAGTCCAGGATTTCGACTTCATAGCCGATGAGCTTTCCGGAGCCGTCCCAGCTTTCAAAGATGTAGGGGACGCCGCCCTCCAGGTCCGCGCCGTAGCGAAGGGTGCCCGCATCGGCGGAGATTCGCTCCACCTCGTCAAAGTCCGCGTCGGTGTATTCGACATCCTCCTCCTCTTCGTCCGCGTCCCCGGCGTCCTCCGCCGGCGCGGCTTCCGCGGCCTGGTCGACGGCGGCGGGTGCGGCTTCCGGGGGCTCCTCCTGTCCGGCGGCCGGCAGGGGCGTCAGGCAGGCGGCCAGAAGGAACAGAAGCAGGGGCGCCAGAAGGCGGATTCCAGCAGGATGTTTTTTGCCCATCACATGTCCCGTCCCACGAACTGCCGGAGGAACCGGCGGGTTCTGTCGTCCTTCGGGTCCGTGAAGATTTCGTCCTCGTCGGAGATCTCCACGATTTCCCCGTGCTCCATGTACACGATATAGTCCGAGGCGTTCCGGGCGAAGCGCATCTCGTGGGTGACGATCACCTGTGTCATGCCGTCCTGATCGAGGCTGCGCATCACCTCAAGCACCTCGTCCACGAGCTCCGGGTCGAGGGAGGAGGTGGGCTCGTCGTAAAGCATGACCTTCGGGTTCATGGCCAGGGCGCGGGCGATGGCGGCGCGCTGCTGCTGGCCGCCGGAAAGGCTGCCGGGGTACCGGTCCTTGTGCTTGAGCAGGCCCACCTTTTCCAGCAGGCGCAGCGCGTTCTGCTCGGCCGCCTCACGGGACTCCTTTTTGACGATCATCGGCGCGAGCATGATGTTTTCGCGGATGGTCTTGTGGGGGAACAGGTTGAGCGACTGGAAGACCATGCCCACCTCGGCCCGGAGGGTGTGGGCCTTTTCGTAAAAGCCGCGGCTGGGATGGACGTGCCTGCCCTCGCGCTCCAGGGTGACCCCGGCGATGGTGATTTTTCCCGAGTCCAGGATTTCCAGGCAGTTCAGGCAGCGCAGCAGGGTGGACTTGCCGCAGCCCGAGGGGCCGATGATGGACACCAGATCACCCTCCTCGATGGAGAGGGAGATGTTTTTCAGGACGGGCGGGCCGTCATAGCTTTTTGTCAGCCGTTCCACCGAAATGAGCGGTTCGGCCGGGGGTGCCCCACCATTCATGGGCAGTTCTCCTTTCCGGATTCAAGCGGAGCGTCCACCCCGCGTGAGGCGCGCTTGAACACCCGAAAAGATATATCCTGTGTGCGCCCATGTCAAGGGAAAAGGGCGGATACTTTTCCTGCTTTTTCGCCCGTCAACGGTCAGTACACCGCCACGGTCACCCTTTCGGGGGCGTAGGGTTCGATATGGACGGTGTTTGCGCCCTGCCGGACATGCCGGGTCACGTCGAGCATGTGGGGCGCGCCGATGCACCCGCCCGCGTCCTGTCCGTTGATTGTGACGCGCGCGCCCTCGCGCACCCCCTCCATGAACATGAGCACCCTGCGGTTGCCCTCCGGCGGGGCTTCGGTCCAGTCCCACGCGCCGTCAAAGGGCGCCGCGGGCGCGGTTTGCCTTTTTTGTATGCGCCCCCAGGGCGCGGCGCCATGCTCGGCGATGCACTGCACGGTTTGGGTCTTCCCCGCGGAAGTGGCCCGCGCCACCTTCCATGTCCGGTCAACGGCGCCGGAGACGGTTGTGCCGTCGCCGAGCGAGATCCGGTAGCAGCCGATGAGCCCGGCGGGGGAGGGGGTGCGCGAGGTGTTGATGGCGATAATCTGCACCTGGTTCGCGCCGGGTTTCAGCGCCGCCCTGATGTCCACTTCGGCGGGGGTGCGCCACCCCTCCGCCCCGTTGCTGCTCCGTCCGCACTCGACCCCGTTGACGCTGAAGACAAACTCATTGTCCACGCTGAGCAGGAACCGGGCGTCTGACACGGCGGCATCCGCGGGGATTTCAATCCGGCCCGTGAAAATACGGGTTCCGGGCATGGCGTTGTTGAGCGCGTTTTCGCCGGGATACCAGACCCACTGGCATCCGTCAAGGCTGAGCTGTTCCGGAGCCGGCGCGGCGGCGGACCGCGGCGCGGTGGGCACTTCGACGGGAAGGGTCAGGGAGGCGGCCGCCGATGCGGGGCGGAGCGGCAGCGGGCGGCCCTGGGAACGGAAGACGACAAGGGCGCTTTCCATTGATTCCAGGCGCAGGTCAAAGTCGACGAGGCCCTCGCCTGCCTGCGAGCAGGGAAGGCTTTCAACAAGTCCGCGCATGGGATCCCACCGCTCCGGAACCCCGTCCGCGGCGGCGCGCAGGCGCAGTTCCCTGGCCGCGCCGGAGGGGTCCTGGTTGCATATGAAGAAAATGCCGCCGCCGTCCCTCATGCGGTGCAGCGCGTGCACCCAGCCGCCGGTGTCGCCGGACATCACCTCAAGCACGGGCGTTACTCCCGCGTCCCGGAGCAGCGCCGCGGAGATTTCCGCGGCGGTTGGCGCCTCATTGAAGAAGTAGGCGCGCCCGCCGGTGGCGCCCACCTTCAGGGCGGTTATGGAAGGGGCGGGGGATTCCCCCCAAATTTCCATGCAGAGCGAGGCGATTTCAGCCGCGCCGCCACCCGGTGTGGCCGAAACGGCGGGCAGGAAACCATAGCCCGCGACCACGCCGCCCGCGTTGAGGAAGTCCCGGACCTTGCGCAGTGTCTCCACCGGAATCGCCTCCACCGGCGGCACGATGAGCACCCGGTAGGACTCGCGGCCCAGCCTCAGCGCCGCGCCGTCGAAGGAGGCCTCTTTTTCAAACACGTCGTAGGGCAGCCAGTCACAGTCATAGAGCGCGTCCTGCAGCGCGGTGGTCATGTCCTCGGGTGTTACGGCACGGCCGGCCTGTCCGCTGTTGCCGCAGAAGAGCAGCGCCACGGGGCAGACATGCCTGCCCCCGGTGAGCATTGCGGCGAGGCGGCTGTTGTAGTCGGCCCACACTTTGTAGAGGGGCCAGCGGGGCTCCTTGTCCATGTTGTAGAAATAGGGCGGGTAGTCCGTGTCCTCCGGCGCGCGGGGGTTGAAGGAGTGGGTGATCATGAAGTTCACGCCGCGCACCTGGTGGTGGTCCGTGAGCCACTTCATTTCCGGATAGGTGAGTTCCTGGTCGTATCCGCCAAAGATCTCGCACATGGCCAGATCATCTTTTTTTCCGTACACATGGGAGATGGAGGAGGTGAGTTTGGGAAGCTGGTAGATGTCCCTGCGGCGCTCGCCGATGGTCATCTGGTGGCACACGAGGTCCATGCCGCCCATGGAGGAGTATTTCTGCATCTGGAACAGGTTGCCGGGGCCCAGGCCGTGTTTCAGGTAAAGGAAGTCGTGCTCCATGAAATGGCCGATAGACTGCCCCCCCCAGGACTCGCACCACCGGGTCATCGTGCCGTAGAGGGTGCGCCCCCAGGTTTCAAAGAAGGCGTCGGCGTAGGCGTATTTTGCGGCGGCCTGCTCCTCCCCGGCCAGGGTGAATTCCCACGCCACGAGGGCCTTCCTCCAATCCGTGCCGCGCTCGGCGAAGGTTGCGGCCAGTTCCGTTCCCCAGTCGCCCTGGGTTTCCGGTTCGTCATAGAAAAAACCGGGGATGGTTTTGCCGAAATCCTCCTTGAAGCGGTCGTAATGGGGCTGGTAGACCGTGTTCATGAACCAGTCAACGGCGTCTTTGCTCGCGCCGTCGAGGGACACCTTGCCGCCCTGTTCGGAGGGCGGGGCGTAGTCCCAGCCAAAGCGCATGATCTGCCAGTTGCCCTCCGGCGCGTCCCAGGAGAGGCGGCCGTCTTTTACCATGGCCGCAAGGTCAACCAGGGAGTCCCCGTCAATGCCATTGCCCGTGTCGCGCCCGGCCAGCAGCGCCACAAAGCGCGTTTGCGTGTCCATTTCCTGGTCCACCTTCGCGGGGCCGGTGACGGCGGTGGCCGCGGCGGTGAGCCGCTTCGCCGAGTATTCCTGGGGAACCTTGCCGCCCATGGTCTGGCTGGGCCACCAGACATCGTCGAATATCCACATCTTTAGATCGTTCTCGCGGGCGTGTTGCAGGCAGACCTCCAAATCGGCATACCAGCGCGGACCAAGCCAGTCACTGTGGGGGCGCGATTCGGCGCAGAAGGAGCCGTTGCCGCCCTCCTTCACCTTGTCCAGAAAAAGGCGCAGCCGTTCGGGTGTTTCCTTGTCGTCGCCATGCAGCCAGAACAGCGGGCCGGTGAGGCGGCGCGCCTCCATCGGCACATCCCGGAAGGTGGTTTCCATCCGGGTCCAGGCGTCGGTGTCGGCCGCGGCCAGGGGAAGGAGCCCCGCCAGAAGCACCAGTGCGGATGTGAGCATTCGGTGTGTCTCCGTGGTGTTGTAAAATGTGTCCGTCATTTTAGCACGGCAATCGGCGTTTGAATGAATTCATTTCCTTTGTTAGGCTGGTGAAATAATGGAGCAGGATTATGTTTTCCCCAAGGCATCTTTTTCGGTTGAGGCAGTTGAGGGAGGAGGGGGAGACGCTGGGAAATTATCCCGGCGCGCGCTCGGCTCGGCGCAGCCTTTCCACGTGGATCATGGGGGCGGGGTTGTTGCTGGTGTTTGCCGGTTTTGCCGGTTTGCGCCTCGGCGGCGGGTTCAGGCTGGCGGCGGCGGGCGTGCTGGTGTTTGTCATCGGGCTGGCTGTGGCGGTGGTTGAGGCGCTGTTGAACAAATGAGCGTGGTAATGGATGGGAGAAGGCCGGTGCGTTTCATGGGAAGACGTATTTTTATCGGGATCATCGCCGTTCTGCTGGCTGGCGCCGCCGCATGGGGCCGGACACCCCCCCGCATCCTGCTGGTGGGGGACAGTTGGGCGCAGGGCGTCTGGGTGGAGCGGGTGATGGAGGCGGCGTTCCGGGAGGCGGGCATGGAGGGCATTGAATGCGCGGGGGAGGTGACCGCCCTGGGCGGCACGAGGGCGGAACAGTGGGTGAAGCCGGAATACCGGGAGAAGATATCCTCCGAACTAAAAAAGTACCCGTCCATTGATTCGGTGCATTTGATCATCGGGGGAAACGACGTGCTGAAGCGGATCAGGGAAACCAATGTTTTTGAGGCATGGGACGAGGACCGTCGGCACCGGGAATGGCGGGGCATTGCCAATAATGTGCGCAAGATTGCGGCGCACTGCCTTTCCTTTCCCCAGGTGAGGCATGTGGTCATCGGCGGTTATGATTATTTGAACGCGGCCACCGCCCGGGATTTTTATCTGCTGGCCGGGCAGAATTTTGATTTTGGGGGCATGACCCAGGCGCAGGTCAACCAGTGTTTCATTGAGGTGGAGCGGTTGAAACTGGAGGCGGTGAAGGGGCTGGAAGGCTGTGAGTATGTTCATAATTTTGGCCTGGCGCAGCATTTTTTTGACACCCCCGGAGGCGCGCCCTCACCCGGCGGAGCGCCGGAGTATGTCCCATTTCCCGGTGGAAACCCGGAATTCCCCATGCCGGACAAGGCTTTCATCAAAGTGGAGACGGGCGGCCTCACTTTTGCGGGGGACGGGGTGCATCCCTCCGGCGAAACCCACAGGCGCATGATTCGCAACGCCATTGAGCACTGTTACCGGAAATGGTACGGCGGCGGTAAGCAGTGACAAACGGGCGGTGCGGGTGAATATAAACATGCGCCCGCCCGAATTGTTTCAGCCAATATAATTATTGTGAAAAAAGGCGGATGGGTATAAAATTTCCCCAAGGGGAGAGGGTGGGGATGACAGGGTGGCGGCGGAAGTGTGAAGCGTCTTTTGGGTGTTGAGGCGACAAGGTCAGGGGTGCGCCGATGGGTGTGAAACTGTGGCGCACCATGGGGAAGGATACCTCTGTGTTTGCAAGGCGGACATTTTTCAACAGGGGGGGGAGAGAAACATGAACAGGCGGATTCCGGCTTTCCTTGCATTGTCATTAACCTTGTGCGGGGCGTTGGCGGGGGAACCCGCACCGCCGGACGCCACCGTAACAGCCGCCCCCCCCCAGGCAAAGGCGGCCGTGGCGCAGTACATGTCGGGGCCGTCGGTGTTCATTCAGAACCAGGGCCAGTGGGACGCGCCGGAAATCCTTTTCGCCCTTGACGGCACAGGCGCCAACGTGGGCCTCACCGAGCGGGGGCCAAAATTCCAACTATTCCGAAAAGCGGCCACTTCCTTCACCGCTAAGGATGCGGAACCATCGGTGAAGGACACCGCGCCGCCGGTGGAAATGCATGCCTTCTCACTGATCTTCGACGGTGCGGTTCCCGTGAAACCCGCGGGGCGCGGCTTGTCGGAAAGCACCTTCAACTACACCGTCGGGCCGCCTGACCGCCACCGCGAAGGGGTGCTCTCGTTCAATGCGGTGTGGTATGAAGGCCTTTATCCCGGCGTGGATCTGGAAATGACAGGACGCCGTTCGGGGGTGAAGTACAACTTTCATGTGGCCCCCGGCGCGGACTGGAAGGTCATCCGCCTGCGCTATGACAACATCCAGGGCCTGTCCCTGCGCCCTGATGGCGCGTTGGAAATCCGGGTGCGGGATGGTTGGGAAGCCCTCGCCGACGGCGCGCCCCATATCTACCAGGAGGTGGGCGGCGCAAAGAAGGCGGTGGACGGCCAGTTTGTCCTTTTTGACGATCACACGTACGGCTTTGAGGTGAGCGGAGCGTTTGACGCAACGCTGCCGCTGGTGATTGACCCTTTGCTTGAGTGGAATGTGACGCTGGGGGCGCACACCCCGGATGACACTTGCGGGGGCGTCGCGGTCGCGGCGGACGGCAGTGTTTACACAGTGGGAACAACCAGCACCTCCGGCTGGGTTTCCGGCGGCTGGGACGCCATCCTCAACAGGGGCGGGGCCGGGACCGACGGATTCCTCGCAAAGCACACCGCTTCCGGAGACCATGTGTGGTCCACCTATATTGGCGGTGCGGGGGAGGACACGGCCTCTGATGTGGCGGTTGACGGCGCGGGGAATGTGTATGTGACGGGCCGCACCGACTCTGTATGGGCCTCCGGTGGCTGGGACACGACCCCCACGGGGTTCGATGCCTACCTGGTCAAGTTTTCCGCCTCCGGCGCGCATGCATGGTCCACCTATATCGGCAACGCCGACACGGGGGACGGGGTGGCGGTTGACGGCGCGGGGAACGTGTATGTGGCGGGCACCACGAGAGCCGTGGAAGTTTGGGTTTCCGGGGGTTGGGACACCACCCCCGGCAACAGTGATCTCACACCGGACGGGTTTCTGGTGAAGTTTGCGCCGGAAGGGGCCCATCTCTGGTCAACCTATCTGGGGGGCGCGAACCAGGACTATGCGCGTGCGGTTGCCGTGGACGGGGAGGGCAGCGTGTATGCGGTGGGGGACACCACCTCCAATGGATGGGTTCTGGGCGGCTGGGACACCACGCTTAACGGTCCCAGTGACGCGTTTCTGGTGAAGTTTTCCGCTTCCGGAACGCACCAGTGGTCCACTTATGCGGGGGGGGGCGAGGGGGAATCAGCCTACGGCCTGGCCGTGGCGGCTGACGGGTTGTACATTGCGGGAACCACCTACTCGCCCGGCTGGGCGGTCAACGGGTGGGACACCACGTTCAACGGAGCCTATGACGCGTTTTTGGCGAAGCTTTCCGCTTCCGGCGAACCCCTATGGTCCACCTATCTTGGGGGGGGGAGGGAGGACCAAATCCTGGGGGTGGCGGTGGACGGCATGGGCAGTGTGTACGCCGCCGGCTGGAAGGGGGTGTTGAAATATCAGGACACCCAGTATGGGCCGGTGCCCTATACCGAGGGGGACAGTTACCTGGTCAAAATGACCGCATCCGGGGAACACTGCTGGACCCTCGCCCCCGAGTATGGCGGCAACCAGGCGGTGAGGGATGCCGCCCTGGACGGTTCCGGCGGGATTTACTGCGCGGGGCAAAGCGAAACCTATTCGCTTTCGGGAGTTTTTGCAGGATTTTTGGAAAAATGGACGGATGACGGCCCCGTCCCGGGAAACCTCCGGGTGACAATCGAACCGCCCGAAGCGGTGGCGGCCGGGGCGCAGTGGCGGCGCGCGGGCACCTCCACCTGGCGGAACAGCGGCGACACCGATACGGGGGTGATGCCGGGCGGGCGCGTGGTTGAGTTCAGGCAGGTTTCCGGCTGGATGCCGCCGGAAGACAGCACCGTGGTGATTGATTCAGGGGCCGCAACGGAAACAACGGGGATTTATGCCGCGACCTTTGACACCCTTTCCTGGTCCACCTATCTTGGCGGTGTGGGTGATGAGAGCGGGCAGGGCGTCGCGGTGGACGCCGCCGGTTATGTTTACGCCACAGGAGACACGGCCTCCGCAGGCTGGGCAGCCGGAGGCTGGGACGGGGCGCTGGACGGGGCAAAGGACGCCTATGTGGTGAAACTGTCCCCCACGGGCGGGCATGAATGGTCCAGTTATTTGGGGGGTGCGGGGAACGACACCGGCCAGGCCATTGCGGTGGATGACGGGGGAAATGTTTGCGTGACCGGCATGACCGATTCGGCGGGCTGGGCCGCTGGAGGCTGGGACACGGTTCTTAACGGGGGAAGCGCAACATATACCGACGGTTATGTGGTGAAACTGTCACCGGAGGGGGCGCACCTTTGGTCCACCTATCTGGGCGGCTCGGTCAGGGATGTGGGCAACGGATTGGCGGTGGACGGTGAAGGCAATATTATAGCCGCAGGCACCACCTCCTCCGGGAGCTGGGTGAGCGGCGGCTGGGACAGTTCCTTTGGCAGTTCCCACGACGGGTACGTGGTGAAACTGTCCCCTTCGGGAGGACACCTGTGGTCCAGTTATATCGGTGGTTCGGGGACGGATTACGGATGGGCGGTTGCCGTGGACGCGGAGGGTGATGTTTTTGCGGCAGGGGAAAGCGCCGCTTCAGGCTGGGTGTCCGGCGGCTGGGACACCAGCCAAAACGGCCATTACGACGCATTTGTGGTGAAGCTGTCCGCGGCGGGGCAGCATCTGTGGTCCACCTATCTCGGCGGCGCGGATTATGAGATTGGTTACGGTCTTGCGGTGGAAGTTTCCGGCGCCGTGTATGTCACGGGCTACAACCATTCACCCGGCTGGGTTTCGGGGGGCTGGAACACCGATGCGGGCGGCGGGGTGGACGCCTTTGTGGCGAAGTTGTCATCCTCGGGCGCGCATGAATGGTCGGCAAGCATAGGCGGCATGGGAACGGATGTGGGCCGTGCCGTCACGGTGGACGGGGTGGGCAATGTGTGGGCGGCGGGCTGGACGGAATCCACCGGCTGGGTGAACGGCGGCTGGAAAACACGGATTGACGGTGTTTCAGACGGGTATGTGGTGAAGATGAGCCCTTCGGGCGCGCATTTGTGGTCCACCCTTCTCGGCGGCTCGGGCGCGGATGTCATCATGGGCGTTGCCGCCGATCCCGTGGCGGGGGTGTTTGTGGCGGGCCAAACCGCCTCGTCGGGCTGGATGAGGGACGGATGGGACACTTCGTTTGGCGGGGACCATGACGGTTTTGTCGCAAGAGTTCTGGACGCACCGGAGGCAACGGGCGGCATTACCGTTGCCATCGCGCCGCCTGATGTGGTTGCCGCCGGTGCGCGCTGGCGGCGGATGAACACGCCCCTGTGGCATGAAAGCGGTTTCACTGAAACCAATGTGCCGGCGGGCGTGTGGAACATTGAGTTTTTGGATCTTTCCCACTGGAGCCCGCCGGACGGGCAATCCGTGGCGGTTTCCCCCGCCGGCTCCGCCACGTTGGAGGCGGTGTATGCGGATGCCCCGGCGGATTTGGCCTGGTCCAGTTATGTCGGCGGCGCGGGTTACGATACTGTCAGCGGTGTGGCGGCGGACGGAGATGGCAATGTGTTTGCCACCGGGGAAACCAATTCCACGGGCTGGATGGGCGCGGGAGCCTTCACCAATTACCTCGGGGGGTTCCGTGACGCGTATGTGACCAAGCTGTCCCCGACGGGCGCGCACCTCTGGTCCGCGTATATTGGCGGCGGCAACGATGACCGGGGGGCGGATGTCGCCGTTGGCGGAGATGGTTCCGTCTACGCCACGGGCTTCACCCAGTCCGGGCTTTGGACCCTCCGTGGATGGGACACCCTCCTCAACGGCGGCAGCGACGGGTATCTGGTGAAATTCACCGCGGACGGAACGCTCTCCTGGTCCACCTATATCGGGGGGGCGAGTAGTGATACGGGGCAGGGGGTGGTGGTTGGCGGGGAGGATTCGGAAGAGTATGTGTATGTGACGGGAAACACGCTGTCGGACACCTGGGTCAGCCGGGGGGCGGATCCGGACCCAAACGGCCAGGATGCGTTCCTGGTGAAGTTGTCCGGCGCGGGACAGCATGTGTGGTCCTGTTACCTGGGCGGCTCCGAGACGGAGGAGGGGACAGACGTGGCGGTGGATGGTGACGGGAACGTGATCACCACCGGACAGACCAACTCCCCACACTGGGCCGGCGGCGGCTGGGATGCCGTTCAGGAGGGGTATGAGGCGTATGTGGTGAAATTCGCCCCCTCCGGACCGGTCCTGTGGTCCACCTATCTTGGAGGCGGCGGCGATGACAGTGGAACAGGGGTGGCGGTGGACGGGGATGGAAATGTATACGCAACGGGTAACACCGGCGCTTCGGGCGCATGGGTGGCAGGTGGATGGAAAACCATCCACGGCGGGGGGGGCGTGGATGGTTATTTGGTGAAATTATCCCCGGAGGGGGCGCATCTCTGGTCCACCTATATTGGAAGCGTGGGGGCGGATGGCGGTTCGGATGTGGCGGTGGATCCGGACGGCCGGGTTTATGTCACGGGCGGCACGGATTCCTCCGGCTGGGTGTCCGGCGGGTGGGACACACACCCCGGCGGACAGGATGGCTACGTGGTGAAATTTTCTCCTGAAGGCGGGCATCTGTGGTCGTCTTTTGTGGGCGGTGCCGGTTCCGAACAGGCCAATTCCCTCTCGGTGGACGGGGTTGGCAATGTTTTTGTGGGTGGCGTTACCACCACGCCCGGCTGGGCGGTGGGTGGCTGGGACGACACCTATGGGGACGGCCCCGACGGGTTTGTGGCAAAAATCATCCAGCGCGCCCCCGCCGCGCCCACAAGTCCCGGCGCAATGGAGCCTGGCTTGGACGCCATCACCTGGACCTGGCAGGACAATTCGTCCGATGAGTCCGGATTTGCGGTGTGGTCCGATCCGGGCGCGGTGACACCGCTGACGCGCCGGACCGTCACGGCGGCGGGCGTGACCTCATGGAGACAAACCGGGCTGACACCGAACACACAACACACCTTCCAGGCGGCGGCGTCCAGCCCCTACGGCGCCAGCGCAAGGTCGGTTGAATTTTCCGCATGGACACTGGCGGCAATGCCGGTTGCGCCCGTGGTGAACAATGCCGCCGCGGGAACACTGGATGTCATGGTTGGCGCGGGCGACGGCAATCCGGTTGAAACGGAATACGCCATGCGCTGCACGACCACGGGCCTGTGGGTGCAGGGAGACGGATCGCTGGGGGCGGCCCCTGTTTGGCGCAGCGCGGCGGGCTGGGGTGTGGTTACCGTTACGGGCCTTGCGGAGTTCGCAAGTTACGCCTTTGCGGTGACGGCACGGAATGGCGGGGGGGTGGAAACGGCCCCAGGCATCGAATCCACCGGCATGACGCAGGATGCCACCCCTCCCTTTGGCGCGCTCTCCATTAACGGTGGTGCGGGACGCACCAACAGCACCTCGGCGACGCTGGCGCTGGCGTATGGCGATGGTGCGGGGTCGGGGGCAGCGCAGATGCGGTTCAGCAATGACAACACCGTGTGGAGCGACTGGGAGCCGGTGGCGGAGGTCAAAACATGGTTGCTCACGCCGGGTGACGGGCCGAAGACCGTGCATGCGCGGTTCCGTGACGCGGCGGGAAATGTTTCCATGGCGGATATCAGCGGCGGCATCATTTTGGACACGCAGCCCCCGGCGGCGGTGATAACACTTGCAGGTCCGGCGGCGACGGCGGCGGACGTGGTGGTGTTCAATCTGGCCGTGAGTGAGGATCTGTCCCCGGCTGTTGACGGGGCGGGTCTCACGCGCCTGGGCACGCTTCCGGGTGTGGTGTCCGTGGCCGGCGCCCCTCCCAACCTCACCGTGACGGTGGCTCTTTCCAATCCGGACGACGACGGCACTGTGGGGATTGAGATCCCCGCGGGCGTTTTTGCCGACCTTGCGGGCAATTTGCTTCCCGGTGTTTCGTCACCGTTGTGCTCAATCCACAACTGGCCGGGTTTCACAGGCGCGTCCGGGCCGTCAACGGCCATGCTTTATTCGGGCGGAAGCCATCGGCTGGGTGTGGAGGTGGACACGGGCGGCGTGGCCGCAACCTACCAGTGGCGCTGCGAAAGGGGTGGAAAATTGATGGTCAACGGGCCCGCAACGGCGCATTGGCTGCTGGAGAACCTTGGGCCGCAGGACACGGGCGTCTATTGGTGCGAGGTGGTGTATGACGGCGGGGCGATGCATGCGAGCGATCCCGTCAGCCTCATGGTGGCCGATCATGTGCGTATCGTCACCCCGCCGCGCGGGGGCGCATTCAAAAAGGGAGAGTCCCACACCTTCTCCGTGGCGGCGGAGGGCGGCCATGGAACGCTTGGGTATGAATGGATGAAGGGCGGGGTGGCGCTGCCGGAGGCGTCGGGGGCCTCCCATGTGATTCCCGACCTTAAGGAGTCCGATTCCGGTGAATACAGCGTCCGTGTGACGGACAGCCAGGGAGATGAGGCGGTGTCCGGTGCGGTCACACTGGTGGTGGATGATGCACCGCCCCAGGGGGTACCCGCCGCGCGGGTGCCGGGGCTGATTATGCTGGTTGTGGCCGCCGCTTTGGGCGGGGTGTGGCTGCTGCGCCGCAAATAGCCAGTCATATAATGCCCCGGTGGTGTTAAATCCGCCGGGGGCATTCGGGGTGCGCAGATATTGCGCAGACAGATGCGGAGCCGTGGTAAAAATTACCCGGCAGCGTCTGGACCATTGGGCAGGCATGCAGAAACTAGCCGCTTTTGCCGATTTTCATCCCAATTATTTAATCAACCACGCAATGGCATGCCCTTTGCTCTTGCTTTTCACAGAATGAAAAGTCTTCTCTGAATGGAAGGCAAAACGAAAAGGAGAAAGGCAATGGGTACAACACGTTACCTGCTTGGCGGTGCTGTTGCCGCTGTGTTGGGAATGCTTTCATGGCCTGCATTGGCACAGGTTGGGGGGGGGAATGCGCCGCCTCCGCCTCCCGGCGGGCCTGGTGGCGGTCCGGGGCATTTTGGTCCGTCCCCTGAGCAGCTTGACCAAAACCAGGATGGCAAGGTCACCGCTGAAGAGCATGCGGTCGCATGGGACGGTGTCATTTCCGAACGGTTCAAGAAAATTGACGCGAACAGCGACGGGAGTCTGAGCAAGGAAGAGCAGGAAAAAGTTCCCGGACCAGGCCGCGGTCCGCACGGTGAAGGCCGTGGCCCCCGTGGTGAAGGCCGGGGTCCCGAAGGCGGCGGCACCCCCCCGCCTCCGCCCCCACCTCCCGGCATGTCCGGTGACCGGGAACGTCCACCCATGCCGCCGAGGATGGAAGACATGGACGCCAACAAGGATGGCAAGGTCGCCAATGACGAATACATGGTCGCTTGGAAAAAGTTCATGCAGGAACAGTTCAAGCGTATGGATGTGAACGGAGACGGCATCCTGTACAAAGACGAGCTGGAAAAGACGAAAGGTCCGGGCCGCCGCGGTTCCGGGGGGCCGCAGGGTCCGGGCGGGCCTGAGTTATAATGCCCCATCCGTACCCCCCACAACGGGCGGCGCGCGGTCTGGGGCGGCGCGCCGCCCAACGGGGTGTGCGGCCGCATGTTATTCGGAGGGTTGCGATGTCATATAATCAACGATGTCCCAAACCGCATTCGGGGTAATGCGAGGTCGCGGCCGTGAACCGAAAAATCATTTACGTTGCACTTCTGCTTTTTATCCTGCTGCCGGTGGCCGGGTGGCAGGCCATGGAGCATCTGCGGGTCCGCGAATCCCTCCGGAAGGACATGGCCGGCCGGGCCCGTGATTTGTCCGCCGCATTGAGCGTGGTGATTCGTTCCCAGGGTCGTGTGGCGTTCATACCGAAGCTGCGGCTGGAGGCCGCACTGGACGAACTCATCGCCTCCACAGAACTTGAATCGGTCATGCTCCTCAACGCCACCGGCGAGGTGGTTGCCCAGGCGGGGAAACCCATGGCGTTGGAGCCGGCCACCCTGCTGCGGACTCATGAACTCTGGATGCCGACGGCGGCGTCATTCGCCAATCTCGTGGCTCTGGGCCCCGGTACGGAGGGGACCGAGGGCGGCGCGGCGATTCTTCCCGTTGACATGCCGCGGGGGGGCGGCGGCCCGGAGGGGCGGCAAAATCCCGCGATGGCCGCCACTCCGGAGGAACTGCTGAGGAACCCTTTTTTTAGCCAGCTGCTTGACGACCGCAAACGCACGGCGCTTCTGGAGATGACGGACAGGGCCCCCCTTACCCCGGAACAGGTGGACACCATTCTCGGTCTCTTTCAGGGTGGAGCGGCAATCACCGAGCACCGCGCCGAAACCATGCGGCGCACGCTTGCCGGGCGGCCCCTTGATTTGGCGTTGCTGGAGGAGACACTCATGATGGCCATGGCCCCGCCAAACCCCTCCGGCCCGCGGCCGGAGCGCCCCCCCTGGATGAGCGGGGAGGAATATGACCGGCTGGTGGAGGAGCGGGGGGTGCACTGGTTTCTGGTCACCATCCCGACAAATGTGCTTCGCGCCGAAACATCCGCCGATCTGCGGCTTCGGTTTGTTGTGCTGTCGGTGGCGCTGCTGGCATGTGCGGCGGCGGGCTTCGCCGGGCGCGCCATGGAGAGATCGGCCCTCCTGCGGGTACAGCTTGTGCAGGCGCGCGCTACGGCGGAGCGGCTGACGGAACTCAATGTCACGGCGGCCGGCCTGGTGCATGAGACCAAAAACCCGCTGAACATCATCCGGGGGCTTGCACAGATGATTGGGCGGGAGGACGGCATCACGGATGAGATGCGCGGCACCGCCGTCAAAATCACCGAAGAGGCGGACCGTGTCGCCGGACGCCTCAACCAGTTTCTCGCCTACGCGCGGCCCGTGAACCCCTCCATAAAGCGGATTGAGCTCAACGCGCTACTGCGGGATGTCTTCGGTGTGCTTGCCTTTGACCTTGAGGAAAAAGCGGTTGTCATTGACCTGGACGCCCCGGAGGTTGTGGTCCTCGCCGATGAGGACATGCTCCGCCAGTCACTTTTCAACCTGTTGCTCAACGCGGTGCAGGCCGCGCCAAACGGCGGGCGGGTGGAGGTGGCGGTCACGCTGGAACGTGGCGGTACGGTCCGCCTGGAGGTGCGCGACAACGGCCCCGGTGTTCCTGAGGAAAACCGCGCGGAGGTTTTCCGGCCTTACTTCACCACCTCCAAGAATGGAACCGGCCTCGGTTTGGCGGTTGTGCGCCAGTATGCACTGCTGCACAATTGGACGGTGGAATGCCTGCCTGCCAGGGAGGGGGCCTTGTTCAGGTTGGGCAATATTACACTTACCCGCGGAAACGGTGGGGAGATGTCGCATGGATAAGGCCGCTGGGCATGGCATTCTTGTGGTGGACGATGATCCCGGCCAGCGGAGCCTGCTGGAATCCTTTCTCAGGGGGCAGGGGTTTTATGTGACCTCCGTCTCGTCCGGGGCCGGGGCGCTTTCCCTGCTCGCGGAGGGCAGGCCCGGTCTGCTTGTTTCCGACGTGCGCATGCCCGGAATGACGGGGATTGAACTTCTGAACCGGGTCATGGCGGATTATCCCGGCCTGCCGGTGCTGCTGGTCACCGCCTACGCGGATGTCCGCGACGCGGTGGGCGCCATCCGGAGCGGCGCGGTGGACTATCTTGAAAAGCCGATTGATCTGGACGAGTTGCTCGCCACGGTGCGCCGTGCCCTGGCAGTGTCCGGGCGGGGGCCTGCTGTGCCCCAGGAGGGGCATTCCCTGCCTGCGGATATTGTCGCCGTGAGCGGGGCAATGCGGGAGGTGTTCCGTGAGGTCGCCCTTGCCGCGCCCTCCGAGACGCGGCTGCTTGTCACCGGTGAAAGCGGAACGGGAAAGGAGGTGGTGGCGGATGTGATCCACCGGTGGAGTGCCCGCGCCGCAGGGCCGTTTGTCAAGGTGAACTGCGCGGCGATTCCGGAAAACCTGCTTGAGAGCGAACTTTTCGGCCACGAGAAGGGGGCTTTCACAGGTGCGGTCGCCCGGCGTGTGGGCCGGTTTGAGGAGGCCGACGGGGGTACACTGCTGCTGGACGAGATTGGCGAAATGTCCCCGGCACTCCAGGCCAAGCTGCTCCGGGTTACGGAGAACGGCGGCTTCAGCCGGGTCGGTTCCAACACCGAACTAAGGACAAACGTCCGAATTGTGGCCGCCACCAACCGGGATTTGGAGCGGGAGGTGGCGGAGGGACGCTTCCGGGAGGATTTGTTCTACCGGCTTAATGTGATGGAAATTCACGTCCCACCCCTGCGCGGGCGCGGTCCGGACATAGTGCCGCTGGCCCAGTTGTTCGCGCAGGAACTGGGCGGTGGGCGGCCCCGTTTTTCGCCGGGCGCCATCGTGTGCATGGAACGCTATGGCTGGCCGGGCAACGTGCGCGAACTGCGCAATGCCATCGAGCGGGCGGTGTTGCTGGCCCGGGGGGATGTTATATTGGCGGAGCATCTTCCCAAACGGATGCAGGGGGACCAGCCCGCGGAGCCGGCGGCGGAGCCGGCTCCCGGCACCTACATGGATGATGTGGAGCGCGCCACTATCCTGCAGATGCTGCGTGAACGAAAGCACAACCGTAGCGAGACTGCGCGCGCCCTGGGCATCAGCCGGCGCACGCTAACCTACCGTCTGCAGGAATACCGCATGCAGGGGTATTCCGTGGACCCTGAATAAAAGCCCCCGCGCATTATTTGCGCAGCCCCCGTGCCCTTGTTGCGCAATAATTTCTGCCCAGTGTCCAAATAACCCCGTCAACAGGCATCTTTTCGCATGGCACGGGCTTTGCTCTTCCCAAGCATGGTGACTTCATAAAAGTCCGGGAGAAGAGCAATGAACAGCCTGCGACAAACACAAAAAGGCCCGGCCGCCGTAGCCTTGAGATGGGCGGTGGCGGTGGCGGTGGCGGGGCTGGCGCAGTCCTGCGCGCATTACACGCCCCGTCACACCCCCGAGTCTGTGGAACCGCCCGCCTCCCTTGAAGAGGCCCGCGCCATCATTGCGCGCGAGGAGGAGGTCGCCGTCCCGAATGCGTCTTCCACGGCGTCATCCGCCGTGGCGGAACCCACGCAGGCACCCCCCAGCCTCACCGGGGCGATTCGCATGGCTCTTGAACGGAACCGCGCCATCGAGGCGCAGTCCTACTCCCCTGAAATTACACGGCAGGCTGTTGACGAGGCGCGGGCGGCATTTGATCCCGGACTGACGGCGTCGGTGAACTACCGTGACCAGAACAGCCCCGGACAGGCGGCGGACACTTCCGGAAACACGGACACGACGGGTGCCGGCACAGAGTCCGGAACGGGCACCGGAACATTCAGCACGGCGGTAAGCGCGTTTCAGACACTGCTCCAGGAGGCCGGCCAAATCCAGCAAATATTGGAGGCGAACAACACGCCCGTGACGCACACGGACAGTTTTGGGTCCGAAGCGAAACTGTCCCAGCCGCTTCCCACCGGCACGGAGATCTACATTTCAGGCGGCTACCAAAGGGACTCCTCGTCGCTCGCCGCCGATGCCGAATATGCCGGGACATGGTCTGTGGGGGTCACGCAGGCCCTTCTGCGCGGTGTTGGAGGCGATGTGAACCTTGTGTCGCTGCGCACGGCGCGCAACAGCGCGGCCATCGGCAAACTGGCGTTCCGGGATTTCACGATGGGGATTGTGTCGGAGGTGGAGTCGGCTTATTGGGAACTGGCGCTTGCCCAGGAAACGCTGCGCATCCGCGAGTTTGCGCTGGCCATCGCCGGGGAGCAGTTGAAACTCAATGAAGCCATGATTGCCGTGGGCAAGCTGTCGGGATCCGCCCGCGTTTCGGCTGTGGCCGAGGTGTCCTCCAAGCAGGCCGAACTGGTGGACGCCCAGGCCGGCCTTCAAAGCCGCGCCATTACCCTCTGGCAACTGCTGAACCCGGAAGCGTCCCCCCCCGAGAAACTCCAGTATCTGCCGATCACATTACCCGAAGAGGTGGAGCCCGTTCCGGCGCAGGGGGAATCCCTGACACTGGCGAAACATTTCCGTCCCGATTTGGCCCAGGCAAAGCTGGATTTGGCCAACGGGGATTTGGCGGTGATTCAGACCAAAAACGGGCTCCTTCCCCGGCTGGACGCCTTTGTCTCCTACGGCGCGGACAGTAGCGGCACCGGTTCCGGCGCGTGGAGCCGGCATCTCGACGATGACACCTACGATCACTTCGAGGCGGGACTGACTTTCAGCACGACACTGGGCAACCGCGCGGAGAAGGCCCGCCACACGCGCGCGAAACTACAGGCGAAGCAGGCCGAAGCCGTGGTGCGCAATTTGGAACAGACCATCGAGGCGGAGGTGCGGAACGCACTCGTGGAGGTGTCGCGGGCGTCGGAGCAGATTACGGCGTCGCACCAGGAGGCGCTCAGCCGGGAGGAGGAGCTTTCCGTGGAAACGGAACAATTCCGTCTCGGACGCTCGACAAACCTGAACGTGCAGCAGATACAACAGAAACTCGTGGAGGCTAAGGTGCAGGAGGCGACGGCACGGGTGCGCCGCCTGCAAGCCGTCACAACACTGTACCGGAAAGAGGGAACCCTGCTGACCCGGCGCGGCGTTGTGCTTGACACGGAAAGGGCACTGTAACCATGAAAAAGACGCTTGTGATGCTGGCTGTGCTGCTTGCCGCCGGATGCGGCGCGGCCTACTATTTGAGGGACCGGGGGGACACCGGGGAGGGGGATGCCTCGGCGCGGGCCACAGCCATGGCGGAGCGGACACCCCTGCGGCAGGAGGTCTCCTGCTCGGGCACGGTGGAGTCCAACCTCGACGTGGAAATCAAGTGCAAGGCCACGGGACAGGTGGTGGAGCTTCCCTTCGACATCAGCGATCCGGTGGAGAAGGGCGCGCTGCTGCTGAAGGTTGATCCCGTTGACGAGGAGCGCAGCGTGCGGCAGGCGGAGGTGAAGCTGGCCTCGGCGGAGGCCAAACTGGCCCGCGCGCGGCAGAGCCTGGTGGTGTCGGATTTGGAGCTTGAGAAGGCGCGCAAGGAGGCGCACGCCTCGCTGAAGGGGGCCCAGGCCTCCGGGAAGGATTTGCGGGAAAAGGCCCGGCGCATGGCCGAACTCCGCAAGAAGGAGTATGCCAGCCCCGAGGAGGTTGAGAGCGCGGAGGCCACGGCGGTGCAGGGCGAGGCGGCGGTGACGAAGGCGTCCGCCGGCATGGACGGGATCAAGGTGGAGGAGAACCGCCTTGAGCTTTTCCGCCAGGACATCAAACTTGCCGAGGCGGACGTGGAAACCTGCCGGATTGATTTGGAAAACACCCGCCAGCGGCTCAAGGAGACGCAGGTCTTCGCCCCCGTTTCCGGGGTTGTTTCCGAGCGCCTGGTGCAGGTGGGACAGATTATCTCCTCGCCCACCATGAACGTGGGTGGCGGCACGGCCCTGCTCACCCTGTCGGATCTTTCGCGGGTCTTTGTGCTTGCGTCGGTGGATGAGAGTGATGTGGGACTGGTGCGCCCGAAACAGCAGGCCACCATAAGGGTGGACGCTTTTCCGGACGAGGTGTTTCAGGGCGAGGTGGTGCGTGTGGCAACCAAGGGCGGCAAGGTGTCAAACGTGGTCACCTTTGACGTGAAGATAGAGGTGCTTGGCGCGGGCATAAAAAAGCTGCTTCCCCAAATGACCGCCGATGTGGAAATCCTCGCCGCAGAAAAGGAAAGCGCCCTTTCCCTGCCGTCGGAGGCGGTGAAACGGCGCGGTTCCGGAAAGGTGGTGCTGATTCCGTCCGCATCCGGCGGCGAACCTGCGCCCGTGCCCGTGACGACCGGCATTGACGACGGAACCCGCGTGGAAATTCTGTCGGGGCTGGAGGAGGGGGCCGTCGTGGTAATCCCTGAAGATGACACGGGCAGGGACAAGGCGGCGGAGCAGAAGCGGGGCGGTTTCCCGGGCCCGCCGCCGGGCGGCGGCCCGCCCCCGATGTGATCCGCCGGGGAATGTGGTCCGTTCAACGGGACAAGGGACAAGTTATGGAGAACGTGATAGAAACAACGAACCTGGTCAAGACCTATGTGCTTGGCGACACGGTGGTCCGCGCCCTGGACGGCGTCTCCGTGTCCGTGGCCCGGGGCGAGAAGGTGGCAATCACCGGCACCTCCGGGAGCGGCAAGTCCACGCTCATGAACATTCTTGGCTGCCTCGGCCCGCCCGACGGCGGAGACTACCTTCTGGCGGGCGAGAATGTGGCCGGGCTTTCCGGGAGGCGGCTTGCGCAGATTCGCAACCGTTACATCGGTTTCGTGTTTCAGACGTTCAACCTGCTGCCGCGCCTGAGCGCGCTGGAAAACGTTGAGCTGCCCCTGCTGTACGGCGGGGCGGGGGACGCGCGGGGCCGCGCGAAGGCCGCGCTGGAAACAGTGGGGCTTGCCGACCGCATGGGCCACACGCCCAACCAGCTTTCCGGCGGCCAGCGCCAGCGCGCCGCCGTTGCCCGCGCCATTGTCACGGATCCGGCGATACTGCTGGCGGACGAACCCACGGGCAACCTGGACTCGAAGACAGGCCGGGAAATCATCGCGCTTTTTGACGCGCTTCACGCGCAGGGGCGCACCATTGTCATGGTCACCCATGATCCGGGGCTGGCGGCGCGCTGCCCCCGGCAGATTCATCTTCGCGACGGTCGTGTAGACGACGCGCCGGTGTCCGCCGCCGGCCCAGGGAAGGCATAGGCAATGCTGTTTTGGACCACAATAAAACTTGTGCTGCGCAGCCTTCTGGCGAACAAACTGCGCTCCATGCTGTCCATGCTGGGCATCATCATCGGCGTGGGCGCGGTCATCGCCCTGCTCGCCATCGGCGCGGGCGCGCAAAAGCAGGTGCTGGGCCAGGTGACGGCGCTCGGCTCAAACTTGATCATGGTCATGCCGGGACAGTTTCGTTCCGGTGGCGTGCGCAGCGGCGCGGTGGAGACGCTCATGCCGGAGGACGCCGGGGCACTGTTGGCGGAAATTCCGGAAGTGGTGGAAATGTCGCCCGTGGCAAGGGGAAACGGCCAGTTTAAGTACTATAACAACAACAAGCAGTCCTCCATCATGGGCGTGGCCCCGTCTTATCTGAAAATCCGGAACTTTGACATAGACAAGGGGCGCATGTTCACCCAGAACGAAGTGGAACGCAGGGCCAAAGTGGCCGTGCTGGGCTCGGACGCGGCTTCGGATCTTTTTGACGGCGCCCCGGCCCTGGGCGAAAAAGTCAAAATCAACGGGGTTGCCTTTGAGGTGGTCGGCGTGCTGAAACCCAAGGGCACCCAGGGCCCCTTCAGTTTCGACGATCAGGCGCTTCTTCCCTACACCACTGTGATGGACCGGCTTTTGGGCGTGGACTACCTCAGCGAGGTGGATCTGCAAATCAGGGAGGGTGCCGATCAGACGGCGGTGCAGGCTTCCTTGGAGAGCCTGCTGCGCCGCCGCCATAGGATTCTGGAGGGGGGGGAGAGTGATTTCCAAGTGCGAAACATGGCAGAAATGGTGGCGGCCGTCACGTCCGTGACCCGGACCTTTTCGCTGCTGCTTGGTTCCGTGGCCGCCATCTCCCTCATTGTCGGCGGCATCGGAATCATGAACATCATGCTTGTCACCGTGACTGAGCGCACCCGTGAGATCGGCATCCGCAAGGCCATCGGCGCCGATGACCGGGACATTCTGGTGCAGTTTCTTCTGGAGTCCGTCATCATGAGCGCCTTGGGCGGGCTGGCGGGTATTGTGGTGGGGGTTTCCATCGCCGCCGCCAGCGTGCTGGTAAGCGGGTTTTCCGCGGTGGTGGAGCCGTCCAGTGTGATGCTTGCCCTGTCCTTCGCCGTTTCCGTGGGGGTGTTCTTCGGGTTCTATCCGGCGCGGCGGGCCGCGGCGCTGGATCCCATTGAGGCGTTGAGCTACGAGTGACGCATTCGCCCCGGCGCGCCGGCTTCGGCTACAATCACGCCCTTACCCCCGCAACAACCCGGAGGAGACCAGCGCATGGCGGAACAGTTTATTTTCACAATGCTCGGCCTGAACAAGTTTTACGGCCAGAAGCAGGTGCTCAAGGACATCAACCTCTGCTTTTATCCCGGCGCGAAAATCGGCATCGTCGGCGAGAACGGCTCGGGCAAGTCCACGGTGCTGCGCATCATGGCGGGGCTGGACCAGGATTTCCAGGGCCGTGCGGAGCTGTCGCGGGGCTACCGCGCGGGCATGGTGCCGCAGGAGCCGCAGCTTGATCCCGAAAAGACGGTGCGTGAGATTATCGAATCGGCTTTCGCGGAGACCAAGGCGCTTTTGGACGAGTTCAATGCCCTGTCCATGGCGATGGGCGAAATCACCGACGATGACGAGATGCAGCGCGCGCTGGACCGCATGGGCGAACTTCAGGACAAGCTGGACGCGGCGGACGCGTGGAACCTGGATCAGCGGCTGGCGCAGGCGAGCGAGGCGCTGTGCCTGCCCGACGACGAACGCCTGGCGGGTACCCTCAGCGGCGGGGAGAAGCGGCGTGTGGCCCTGTGCCGGGCGCTGCTGGAGCAGCCGGATCTGCTGCTCCTCGACGAACCCACCAACCATCTGGACGCGGAGACGATTGACTGGCTGGAGACGCAGCTCCGCGACTACCCCGGCACGGTGATCATTGTCACCCATGACCGCTATTTCCTGGACAATGTCACCAAATGGATTTTGGAGTTGGAGGGCGGCCACGGCATCCCCTGGGAGGGGAATTATTCCTCCTGGCTGGAGCAGAAGCTGGGCACGCTGGCGGATCAGGAGAAGAACAGCTCGCCAAAGGGTCGAGCGCTGCGCCGTGAGCTGGAGTGGATTCGCATGGGCAACAAGGCCCGGCGGGAGATGAACCGTGCCCGGCTTGCGGAGTACGAGCAGCTTGTGGCGCGGGAAAACGCCGCGGCCAAGGGCGACGGCGCGGTGATCCACATCGCGCCCGGCCCGCCGCTGGGCGAGCAGATCATCGAGTTCAAGGGTGTCACAAAGGGCTTCGGCGGGCAGCCCCTTTTTGAGGGGCTGGACTTCATTGTGCCCAAGGCCGCGATGGTGGGGATCATCGGCCCCAACGGCACCGGCAAGACCACGCTGCTCCGGATGCTCACGGGTCAGGAGCCACCCGACGCGGGGACGATTAACATCGGCGCGTCCGTGCATTTCTCCTATGTGGACCAGGAACGGTCCGCGCTGGGCGGCGATGTGAGCCTTTTGGACGAGGTGGGCGGCGGCCTGGATGAGATAGAGCTCGGCAAGCTGCGCATCCCCATCCGGAAATACCTTGCCCAGTTCGGTTTCCGGGGTGCGGACCAGCAGAAAACGGCGGGCCAGCTCTCCGGCGGCGAACGCAACCGGTGCAACCTGGCCAAACTGCTCAAGGACGGCGGCAACGTGCTGCTGCTGGACGAACCCACGAACGACCTGGACGTGAACACGCTGCGCCTGCTTGAGGAGGCGCTGCTCGGTTTCAGCGGCTGCACCCTCATCATCAGCCATGACCGCTTTTTCCTTGACCGCATCTGCACCCACCTGCTGGTGTTCGAGGGCGGCGGCATGGTGCGCTGGTTCCAGGGCAACTACCAGGAGTACGAGGAATGGCGGCTGCGCGAACTCGGCTCGCGCCTCTTTGAAAACCGCCGTGCGAAATACCGCAAACTGGTGAAGTGAGCGGAACGCGGCTCAGGGGCTGTAGGTGTGCACCGCCAGGGCGAATCCCAGCGCCATGAGCGGCAGGAAAACAAGCGCGGCGACGGCGCGCGTGAACTCAAGGCGGAGCCACTGCGACGGGTACGCCGGGTCATTCACCGCCGCGAGAAAGAGGAAACCGCCCGTCGTGCCCAGCGCCAGGTTGACCGCAAACATCACCAGGCAGAAGGGGGAGCTGTCCTTGGCGTGGATCAGGGAGAAGGGAAGGCAAATCAGAAACGCGCCGTAAAGCGCGGTGATGATGAAATACCCCCTCCGCTCTTTCGCCGCACCTTTGCCCGAAGCCGCCGTCCGGGGTGGGGGCGGCGCGTTTACCTCCGGAACCTGCACAACGCATCCGCATTTCCTGCAAACCAGCGCCGTGCCCGCCAGCGTGTCCGCAACCTCCCCGGACATCCCGCAGTTTTCACAAACACATTTCACCATGGCCGCACCCCTTGTGTTGCCGCCTTGAACCCGTGCACAGGATGATATCCCGTTTTTAGGGAAAAGGCAACGGGGAAAAGGAAGTTATTGCACCCCGCCGTCCGGCTTCAGCAGGCGTACGCGGAACGCGGAAACCGGCCTGCTCGCCTCCCCGAAGTCGCCCATGAGCGTCACCCAGAATTCCACCTCCGGTTTTGTGGGGATATGTCCGCCAACTTTGAGGGTCATATCCAGGCGCACCCGCTCGCCGGGTAGTATGGTCAGGGTGTCCGTGGGCACGGAGACCTCCCAGTGGTCGTTGCCGGGGGCGGAGTATTTGCAGATCGTGCCGGAAACGGTTTTACCGCTGAAGTTGTACACCCATGCAGTCAGCGGGGTTTCGCTGTTTTCCGGCACCACGAAGTCATGCTCCTCTGTCCATTCGGGCTTGAACTTCCTGACTCCGGCGCGAGGCAGGTCCGTTTGGATGAGCACGGGACAGGCCGTCCCTTCCCGGATTTCGCCGCGCGGCACCGGCGCCAGCGGCAGCCGGTCGCACGCGCCCTTCGGCAGGGTGACATAGATCGGCGCGCCGGTCAGTTCCGCCGGTTCTGAAATTTCCCGTCCCAGATAGTCCATGCATCCGCCCTGTGGGAAATCCTCCAACACCGGCTGGGGCATCCGGCATGCCCCCCGCGAATCCCAGTCGCCGCCGGTTTCCGCCCACTTAACCAGCACATCCCTGTCTTTGCCCCTGAAGGCGACAAAGCGCATGCCGGGAACACCCGGATTCTCCCCGTTGGGCGACCATGAGCCAATACATTTGGTGCCGCGCAGCGCGCGGGCCGCGGCCGCCAGCGCCGCATAGCCTGGACGTGGGGTCATGTCTTTTCTGAGCAGACCGAACTGGACCGTGCCTTCCATGTACTGGCCCAGAATGAAATGGAAATGGCGCTCCGCGCCCGCCGCCATGCTGTCCGCGCAGGACTGGCCGATAAACTGCGCCTTGAGCAGGGCCATGGACGGGGCCGGTTCGCCGCCCGGCGCGTTTTCAGGGGCATGGATGCCCCGGTCCGATTCGGTCACCCATACCGGCCTGCCCGATGCGGCGTCGCGCGCGTGCCGCCAAAGGTCCGCATAGGCGTGGTTCCAGTCATAGGAATGGATGCTGAACACGTCATAGTAGGGCCATGTTTCATTCAGCAGAATCCCGCGCGCCAGCGACTCCGTGTTGATGCCCGCAATGGGCTGCCAGCAAACGGTGATTTTCTTGTCGCCCTCCTTGAAACCGAGCCATGCCGCCTTCTGCCAGGCGCACATCTGCGAGACAGGCCAGCCGCCAAAACTGCCCGCGTTTGCCTCGTTCCAGGGTTCCCACGCGCCCACCGTGCCGTGGAACCGTTTGGCCGCCGTGCGGCAGAACGCGTGCACCGCACGCAGATCGGGCACAGTCCGTTCCGAACCCTCTTCAGACGGTGTCCACAGCGATTTGGGCATGTCGTGGAACACCTGCAAAATCTTGCCGCCCCGGCGGTGTTGCAGTTTTGCGGCGCGGTCGTATTTTCCAATAGGTGCGGACTGCCCCGGTTCCGGCTCAATCTCGCGCCACCGGAGCCGGTCGCGGACCCAGCCCACCCCCGCGAGCGCCGCAATTTCCGCCATCCGTTCCCGGTCGGCATCCGTGTCGGGGGCCACCCAGGACAGCGCCACGTCCAGTGCCACCGGGGATTCTTTGTCCGGTTTCACGCGCGTCCCAAGAACAACCGTCGTGGTCCAACCCAGCGCCGCCCCCGCTGTGTCGTAAAAGTCGATGCGGTACCAACCGGGACCGAGGCCATTTAGAGCAACTGCATCATTTTCGGTTCCCCCTTCGGCGACAACGGCCGCCCCGTCGTCCCGCACCTCAAAACGGACCGCCCTGTCCGCCGCCTCTTGGGGCACACGTATCCGCACCCGTTCGTCCGGCGGGAAGATGTTCGCCCGGGCGGCCTCCGCCGGAGTCGCAGAAAGATCGTAATACAGGGGCGGGGCGTCCGGAAACACCAGCCCACCCGTCGCTCCCAGCAAAATCATTCCCGCCGCGGCAAACATGAGCATGACAGTTCTCCCTTTTCACGCATCATACCGCCGGGGGTGGGAACAGGAAAAGCCCCCCGCACGCCGCGCGGTAAATTTGCACCCCGGCGCCAACGGGTTTACCGTAATGCCACGGTCCCGCTTGTGAAATGGACGTCCAACCCCTGGAGGCTGAAAGCCATGTGCTGCCGTTGCATGAACCGACGGGAATTTATGGGATCAACCACGGCGATGATGGTGGCGGCGGGCATGGCCGCGCTGCCCGTGCGCACGGCGTGCGCGCTGCCCCCGTGGGAGGAGGACCTGTGGGATCCCGCGCGGCCTTTTGCCATGACGGACAAGCCGCTGACGGTGCAGCCGGTGCTCATGTACCGCATCCCGGAGCGCCGGGAAATGGACTCCTGGAAGTCCTGGGGCGGCGTGCAGACGCCGCAGGCCGTGGAGGAGGAGGCCGCCCGCATCGCCGGGGAGCTTGACGGGCTGGTCAGGACGGCGAACTTTCCCATGGAAATCCGGCCGGTGCTGAAGGTGGACGCATCCGGGGGCTCCGCCCCCGATCAGGTGAAAAACTCCGACGCCGATGTGGTGATCCTGTACCCGGCGGGCGGGGGCGGCGGCCTGCTGAGGGAGTGCCTGCCGCAGGGAAAGAGCCTGGTGTTTCTCCGCCACCGCTCCGGGCCGGTGTATTACTGGTACGAGGCGATGAGCCACAAATACATGCGCACCGACGCGCCGGTGCCCGGCGTGGGTGATCAAAAGGACAAGCCCATCGCGACGGACGATGTGGTGGTGGACGAGACGGAGGAACTGCTGTGGCGGTTGCGCGCGCGGCACGCCATGAAAAACTTCGCGGGATCGCGCGTGGTTGCGCTGGGGGGCGCGGCGGGCAAGTATGCCGGGGATGCGCCCGCCTTTGCGCGGGAGAAACTGGGCCTGGACATTGTCGAGGTGGGCTATGAGGAATTTGAGCCCAGGGTGAAGGCCGCGCTGGCGGACGGCGGGCGCATGGCCCTGTGCGGGAAATGGACCGACGCCTACCTGGCCCTGCCCGGCACGACCCTCGCCACGGAGCGGTCCTTCGTGGTCAACTCCTTCATCCTCTACGGGCTGTTCAAGGAGATGATGGCCGAACACAACGCGCAGGCCTTCACCATCAACAGCTGCATGGGCACGATCATGCCCATGTCACGCACCACCGCGTGCCTCACCCTCAGCCTGATGAACGACGAGGGGCTGCCCGCCTTCTGCGAGTCGGACTTTGTCATTGTGCCCGCGTGCCTGCTGATGCAGCGCGTCGCGCGCACCCCCGTGTTCCTGCACAACTCCACCTTTCCCCACAAGGGCATCGTCACCTGCGCCCACTGCACCGGCCCCCGCCGCATGGACGGCGGGCGCTACGAGCCCGCGATTATCACCACCCACTACGAGTCCGAGTACGGCGCCGCGCCCAAGGTGGAGATGCCCGTGGGCAGCGAGGTTTCCTTCATCGACCCGGAGTACGCCACGGGGCGCTGGGTGGGCGCGCGCGGCACCGTCGAGGACAACCCCTTTCTGGAAATATGCCGGTCACAGCAGGATGTGCGCATCCATGGGGACTGGAAACGGCTCATCGCCGAAACCCGCGACTCCCACTGGGTCATGGCCTACGGCAACCATCTCCGTGAGATCGGCTACGCCGCGCCGCGCATGGGCATCACGTGGGACAACATCTCCGAAGAGGCATGAGAAAACATTGAGCCCGCTCGGCCTGTCCCCGCTTCTTAGTATGTTGTTCACGCTTTAGCGTGCCCATTTTCGGAAAGGACGACTGTGTATCAGTGGCGTGATATGACTCCTGAGGAAAAGGCGGAACTGCTGGCCCACAGGCGTCAGGAACAGCATCCATGGCACAGCCCGCCGCATTTTACATCCGGTGACAACCTATATCATGTTTCCGCGTCATGTTATGAGCACAGGCCATATCTCGGGCGCACCCCTGAACGGATGAGGCGGTTTTCCCTTTTGCTTCTTGACTCACTGAGTCATGCAAACGCCATTTGCCATGCATGGTGTGTGTTGCCCAACCATTACCATGTTCTTTTGAAGACAGGTGATTTGAAAAACGCCATAAGGATCCTCGGTTTGCTTCATGGACGCAGTTCATATGTTTGGAACGGGGAAGAGGATTCACGGGGGCGAAAAATATGGACAGCTCCCGCATCCCGTGCGATTCGTTCTGAAAGGCATTTCTGGGCTTCGATGAATTATGTGCATCATAATGCGGTTCATCATGGCTATGTGAAGAAATGGCGGGACTGGCCCTTTACAAGCGTCCACGAATATATGGCAGTTATGGGCGAAGATGAGGCGCGCAGAATATGGGCCTGTTTTCCCGTGCTTGATTATGGAAAAGGGTGGGATGAACCGGGGATATGATCAGATTGCCGGGGGGCTGTTATGATTGTTTTTCGGACATGCTAAAGCATGAACAACATACCAGGATGAAAATTTTCAAGGCGTTAAAGGCATCCGGAGTCCATAAACTTTATTTGGAGACTCACATGCGTTTGAAATACTTTGAGAAAATAGCGGGAATGTCAATCTTAAGTCTTTGCGTGGTGCTGGCATGTTTCGCCTGTGCCTCCCCCTTTGCCGCAGGGGACGGCGCGGCCATCGAACGGCTGGATCCCAACATGGCGGTGAAGGATCCGGCGGGGGAATACCTTTGGTATGACGCCAAGGACCTCACTGTGGAGGGAAAGGGCTGGACGGACACGGAGGACTTTTACGACCGCCTTCCCGCGCGGGCAAAGGGTGTCGTGCCCGACGCCGTGTGGAGCCTTGGAAAACATTCAGCGGGGCTGTGCGTTTGTTTCGAGACAAACGCGGGAAAAATAGCGGCGCGCTGGACGGTGGTGAATGACAGCCTGGCCATGCCCCACATGCCCGCCACCGGGGTCAGCGGGCTTGACCTGTATGTCAATGACAATGGGGTGTGGCGCTGGATTGGAAACGGACGCCCCACAGGCAAGTCCACCCAGGCTGTGCTGGCCGACGGCATTCCCGACGGCGCGCACGAATACATGATCTATCTGCCCCTCTACAACGGGACGGAATCTTTGGAGATTGGCGTGGCCCCCGACGCCGCGCTCTCAAGGGCGAAACCCCGGGCGGAAGGACGGAACAAGCCGGTAATCTTCTACGGCACCTCCATCACCCAGGGCGGTTGCGCGTCGCGGCCCGGCATGGCCCACACCGCCATCCTCGGCCGCAGGCTGGACTGTCCGGTGATTAACCTGGGTTTTTCCGGCAACGGCAAAATGGACCCGGAGGTGGGTGCGCTGCTGGCGGAGGTGGACGCCGCCGTGTATGTGATTGACTGCGCGCCGAACATGCCCCCCGAGATGATCACAGAGCGGACAATTCCCTTGGTGGAGATGCTCCGCGCCGCCCGGCCGGACACGCCCATTGTGCTGGTGGAATGTATTTCTTACCAGGCAGGCGCATTTTTGCCTGGTGCCCGCGCGGGGCATGAGGAGAAAAACACCGCCCTGCGCGCGGAATACGAGCGCCTGGTGCAAAAAGGGGTTGCCGGTCTGGATTATGTGCGGGGTGAAACCCTGCTGGGCGGTGACGGCGAAGCCACCGTGGACGGCGTCCATCCGACGGATCTTGGCTTTACGCGCATCGCCGACGCGCTGGAGCCCGCCCTGCGGAAGGCGCTGGGACGCTGAGCCTCAGTCCGCCGGACAGGCGACCCGGAAGCCCGTGTTGAACACGGGCTGCCAGGCTTCATAACCGAGGCGGAACGATGATGCGGCCCGGTAAGGCCGGTCATACCACGAGCCGCCGCGGACCACCCGTTTCTCCGTGAGGGTGGGATCGTTCCGTCCGTCCCCGTCGTTGTAGGGGTAGGGGCGGTACGCGGAGAGGGTCCATTCCCAGACATTGCCGTGCATGTCGCAAAGGCCCCAGGGATTGGGCGTGTATCTGCCCGCCTCGGCGGAGAGGAATACGCCGTCGTTGAAGCGGGCATCCTTGGGCACCCAGTCGTCATAGCGTCCCGGATTGGGGATGAGGTGCACCTGAATGTAGGTTTCCAGCGCGTAGTCGCGCAGCCGGGCGTCGCCCAGGTTGGCGTGGGCCGAGAAATCGGTGTCAAAACCGCCGAACGAGAAGGGGGTGGCCGTTCCCGCGCGGCAGGCATGCTCCCATTGCGCCTCCGTGGGCAGGGCAAACGCCTCCCCCGTTCTTTCGGAGAGCCAGCGGCAGAAGGCCATGGCGTCCTCCCAGGAGACGCGCACCACGGGCTGTTTCGGCCCGTTCAGCGGATGGCCGTGGATGCCGAACTGGTAGGCGTGCATGGACTCCACGCCGCTGTCATGGTTCGGATCAAAACGGGCATACTGCTCGTTTGTCACCTCAAAGCGTCCGAGCCAGAAGTTCCGGCTGATTGCCGTCCGGGCCGCGGGCGCGCCGTCCCCGCAGTCCATAAACAGGCTGCCCGCCGGAACACGGACCATCTCCATCATCAAACCGTCACCCAGATCAACCAGTTTGGTTTCCCCGCCCGTTCCGGCGGGGGCGTCGGGGGCGGGTGGGGCGGCGGGCTTCGGGGGCTCCGAACGGGGCGGGGCGTCCGGCATCGCGATGACTGCCGGGTGCACGGCCTCATAATCCGTCTCAAGGCCTGCGTATTTCTTGTCGAGCTCGCGCTGCCGCGTGACGGTCTCACGGAGGGTGTCCGCGCCGTAAATCTCGGACCAGGTGCCGTGATAGGGCGCGTTGAGATCTATCCAGGTGTTCAGCCGGTCCCACGCCTCGGGATCAAGGGAGACGCCGTAGTGCCCCTGTTCCAGCATTTGGGCCAGTTCCGTGGAGCCCGCATGGAATTCCATCGGTTTCAGCAGGTGGTAGTCGCTTTCAATTCCGGGCCGCCGCACAAAACGGTGCAGGCTGGCGTATGCCACGGAGAATTTCCCCGCCGCGCCGCCGCCGTTGCCGCCGAAGTCGCTTTTCCAGTCCGTGATCATCACATTGCCGCGCAAATCAGTGGCGTCGGCTTTCTTGCCGCCGTCATGGCACTCCAGACAATACCGGTCCAGCACCGGCTGCACCTCGCGGGCGAAGCTGAAGCCCCGCGCGGGTCCGCGCCAGGGGGTGACCTCCGAGGGCGTGCGCCGCGCCGCCAGCGTGTTTCGCGCCGGGGGGGTCGAGTTTTGCCGTTCATGGCAGCCCGCGCAGGAGACCGCCTCGCCCGGCATGCCGGTGAACCAGCTTCGCATGAGCTGCATCGCCCGGCCCTGCGCGTCCAGCGGCTGCACCGACACGGGCGTGTTGGCGGGCACCCGGAACAGGGCCGAACCGTCCGGCTCCACGGGCACGGTGCCCAGGATGCGTTTCACGTCCCAGGGGCCGTCCATGCCCACCACGCCGAGCAGGCCGCCGGTCTTGCGGTAGGCATAGCTGTACGACACCAGCCGGAGCGATTTGACGGCGCCTTCGGGCACCCCGGCAAGCCCCGGACCCTCGTAGATGTTGGCGATGTACACCACCGCCTCCTTTTCGCCCGGTTTTGCCTTGTCCGGTATCACCGGCGGCCTGGGGGTGGCGCGCAACGGCACCGGTTCCAGGAGGGCCCAGCCCGGCTCCTCGCGGAGGAGCAGCATGTTGTCGAAGGCGTCCACCAGGTAAATGCCCCACAATGACGAGGGGGTGGGCTGGCAGGCCGCCAGGAAATACTTGTCGCTCAACGGGAAGGGGTGGAGGAATTTGGGCCAGGAATTGTCCACCAGGTTGTCCATGATCACCGGCTCGACGGCCTTTCCCCTGCCGGGGATGCGCCGCACCGCGCCGTCCGCCTCGCTCCGGCCCCGTGCGGGATCAAGCACCACCAGCTCGCCCATGCGCGGCACGCCGTGGTGCCCCGTCACAATCGCCGCCACCGCCGTGGGATGGTCCGGCACGGGCCGGGCGTACATGACCGAAGTGGGCCAGTAGGAGTTGCTCCCGTAGTATTCCATCTGCCCCGTGCCGTCGGGGTTCATGTGGAAGAGCAGGCGCGTGTTGGAGTGGGGGAGGTCGGTGTACTCCCAGCGTGTGTACAGCACCCGGCCGTTGCCCAGCACCGTCGGGCTCCAGTCATGGTCCTGGTCAAAGCAGAGCCTGCGCGCGCCCGTGCCGTCGGCGTTCATGACGCACAAGTTGGCCACGCTGTCGCTTCCGGCCACGCAGGGGATGCCCTGGTAGCAGGCGGTGGACCCGTAAATGACGCGCCCGTCGGGCAGGTAACAGGCGTCGTAGTTGTCCACGTCCGGCTCGTCGCCCGGGGTCACCTGGCGCAATCCGGAACCGTCCGCGCGGATTTCCCATATCTGCGAGCGGCCATGGGAGCCCGGCATCGAGAAAAGCAGCCTTTCCCCGTCAAAGTTCAAATCCACATCCCCGATGAAGACGTTCTTTTCGGGTTTGAACAGGGTCTTCAGGGGGGCGTTGCCGCCGCGCGGAGAAAACAGGGCGATTTCATTGTGGTACTTGTGCAGCGGCAGCGAGCAGTTGCCCTGCCAGTTCTGGGGCAGGCCCAGCGAGGGGTCGTCCGCCTTGCGCTTGATCACGAGTATCTGCCCGAATCCGTCCAGCAGCGGATTGGCCAGCAACGCCTGCTGTTTCAGCGCCTCCAGCCGTTCTTTCGCCGGGGCATTGCCGGGCGCGGCGGAAAGCTCCTTTTCAAGCCCGGCAATCTGTTCCAGCCAGCGCGGCCCGTTCGGATATTCCCCGGGATGCGACGCCGTCAAATCCTCCACCGCAAGGCGCAGCGCCGTGATGTCCGCCGCCTGTTTTTCGGGGGCCGCGAAAACGGGCATCAGAAACGCGGACATGCCCCACAGGAATGCGGGCAGAAACAACAGGCCCGCCATGCCGATCAAAACGGAACGGAAGGACAAGACACGTTTCATTGGCGTGCTCCGGCATGCCTTTCCCACCCCGTTCCGCTCCCCAGATCAGCATGATAACGGCGGGATTCCCCGCATAGCAAAGAAATTGCGCCAGGGTTGCCGCATCCTCTTTGGAGTTTATTGGCGGCGGGTGGTTTCTTTTCCCAGTTGAAACCCGGGCCGTCCGTTGCATAGTCTTTGCCATGGAACCATGGAAAGGAGCCCCACCATGAATTTTGCGCTTGTGCTGCTGGCCTGTTGCGGTGTGCCCGCCGCGGCGGAATTGCGGGCCGGGGTGGCCGTGGAAAGCATCAATCCCGTGGAGTCGGGCATCGCCACCCAGTTGGGCGGCTACGGCGCACGTGAGGGGAAGCCCGCCCACGGCACGCTGGACACCATATTCGGCAAGGCGCTGGTGTTGGAGCAGGAGGGGCGCAAGGCGGCGGTCATCACCGTTGACACATGCAGCGTGCCCTTGTGCCTGCTGGTGGAGACGCTTGAAAAGGCCAAAGTGGGCGGTTTGAGCGCGGACAACACACTGATATGCGCAAGCCACTCCCACACCGGGCTGGAGGGTTTCGCCCTGGACCGGCGCAATGTTGCGGGCAATCCGAACATCGGCATTTTCTCCGAGGAGATGCTGAACTTCACCACGGACCGGCTGGCAAAGGCGTTGCGCGCGGCCGATGCCGCGCTTCAGCCGGTGCGCGCCGGATCCGGTGCGGTGTCCCTGCCCGGCATGAACCGGAACCGGCGGGGCGCCGACTGCGTGGACGACCAGATGACGGTGCTGCGCCTGGACAAGGCCTCGGACGGAAAACCCCTGGCGGTGCTGGTGAACTTCACGGCCCACGGCACCTTTGTGGACGAGACGGACATGCTTGTGTCGGGCGAGTGGGCGGGGAGCATGCAGCGCACCGTGGAGGATCTGCTGGGCGGCGGCGCCGTGTGCCTGTACGCCAACGGCGCGGAGGGGGACATCGCGCCCGCCGGGCGCGAGGGAGGCAGCCACTATGAGCAGGCTTATAATTATGGACGCAAAATCGGAATAGCCGCATGGCGGCTGGCGGCGGAAATCCCCGCCGCCGAAAACGCGAAACTCGCGGCGCGGGTGAAATGGGTGGCGCTGCCGCAGCGCCGGGGTGCGCCTGATTTCATAAAGATCGCCGGGGACGAGTACAACGTGACCCAGGAGCAGCTTGACCTGCTGCTGCAGGTGATGTTCCCCGAACAGGCGCCCCTTTACGCCCTGCGGGTCGGCAACTTCCAGATGACCACGTTCCCCGGCGAACCCATCTGCGCGATTGGAACGGCGGTCAAGGAAGCGGCGCGCGCCGCGGGGGTGGGACATCCCTGTGTGGCATCAAACACATCGGAGCATATCGGTTACATCCTGAGCGCCGGGGAGTACCACAAGAGCGGCTACGAGGTGACGGCGTCCTTTTACGGTGACGGGTTGGGCGCGCTGCTTCAGGATGAGGCAACCGCGCTGTGCCGCGATGTGGCGGGGACGAAATGAGCGGGACAACGGAAGCGGAAACACCTGCCCCGGAGGCGGCCGGGCCGCGTTTTCCCTTGGACCGGCCCTGCCGGGTGCGCCGCCGCCTGCTCATCATGGCGGCCGGGGCGGCTTTTGCGGCCCTTGCGCAGTTCCTTCCCTCTTTCCCGGGTTTTGTTGAGCGGGCATACACGGAGCATTTGGGTCAGTGGGCGGGCAGAACCCTTTCCGCCGTTACCCGATGGTATCCCTGGTCGGTGATGGAACTGGCCGTCATGGTGCTTGCCCTGTGGCTGCTGTGGTCCATGGGACGCGCCCTTGGGCAGGTGCTCCGGGGGAAGCGCCGCCTGCGCAACGCCCTGGCATGCGGCCTGCTGCGGGGGGGTGCCCTAACGGGTGTGGTGCTGTTTCTCTTTTACGCCGCATGGGGGTTCAACTACGCCCGCGCGGATCTGATCACACGGATGAACTGGGGTCAATGGGCTGAATCTCCGGAAGAATCCGCCGCCGTGGAGGAACTGGAACGGCTGTGCGGCGAACTGGTGGACGCCACCAACAGGGCGTATGGGCGCGCCATGGGCTCCCCCGACGCGGGCGGGCCGAGCAGCCCCCCCCAAACCATGGCGGAGGTGGACCGGGCCATAGACGAGGCCTACGGTGTGGTGGCGCAAAAACTTGGGCTGCACCCCTCCTTCGCCGCGCCGCGCGGCCCCGCAAAGCCCGTGCTCTGCTCCTTTGTCATGAGCCGGCTGCTCATTTCCGGCGTGTACACCCCCTGGACCGGGGAGGCCAACTACAACCGGGAAATCCCCGCCTGCAACCAGCCCGAGGTGATCGCCCATGAAAAGGCGCACCAGCGCGGCGTCACCAGCGAGGACGAGGCGAATTTCTTTGGCGCTCTGGCCTGCATCACCGGCACCAACCCCTACCTGAACTATTCCGGCCTGCTCATGATCCAGCGGCAGTTGCTGGGTGAATTAAACCGGCGCGCCCCGGAGCGAGCGAAACCGCTCATTGAAAAACGGCATCCCGGCATTGCGCGCGACATCAGGGCGGCCAATGACTTTTACAACGCCCATGCCGGGAAGGCCAGCGAGGTGCAGGGGAAACTGAACAATCTCTACCTCAAGGCCAACAACGTCAAGGGCGGCATCCAGTCCTACCGCCGCAGCGCGCTGCTGCTGCTCGCCTATGCCCGCCGCAACGGTGGAACCTTTCTGGAGTGACAGGGGCGCGGCGGGGGATCAGTCGCTCGGCAGCCGGGTCTGCGGGTCCAGTTTCCTGAGCTCGTCCAGGGCCCGCTGGAAATCCGGGGGGGGCGGGGTTTGAAAGGTCATCCGTTCGCCCGTGTTTGGATGGGTGATGCCCAGCCGCTCGGCGTGCAGCGCCTGGCCCTGCAAGCCCTTTAAGGCCTCCAGCGTTTCCGGCGGCACCGGCCAGGAGCGGAAGTCTGTGACCCCGTACACCGGGTCGCCCAGCACGGGCCGCCCGGCGAAACGCATATGCACGCGGATTTGGTGGGTGCGCCCCGTCTCCAGTTGCAGCCCCACCAGGGAGGCCACGCCGAAGCGTTCCAGGGTTTCCACGTTGGTCACGGCCTCGCGCGAGTGCAGGCCCGTCACCGCCATGCGGCTCCGGTCAACCAGGCTGCGCCCGAGGGGTGCGTTGATGCGGCCCCGCTCCTCCCTGAATTCACCCCGAATCAGCGCCAGGTAACGCCGGTCGAAGGAATGGGCCGCCGCCTGCTCCGCCAGGCAGGTGAAGGCCCGCTGCGTCTTGGCCGCCACCATCACACCGGAGGTGTCCCGGTCCAGCCGGTGGACGATGCCGGGCCGCCGCATGTCCGCGCCGGCCCTCTGAAAGTCGGAACAGTGGAACAGCAGCGCGTTGACCAGCGTGCCGGCGTCATGGCCCGGCGCGGGGTGCACCACGAGTCCGGCGGGCTTGTTGATGATGATGAGTTCGGCGTCCTGGTAAAGGATGTCGAGGGGGATGTCCTCCGGTTCGGGGATGGCGGACGGCGGCTCCGGGATGGCCACCTCCACCCGGTCGTTTTCGGCCATGGCGCGGGCGGGCTTGAGGCAGACCTGCCCGTTGATGCGCACACAGCCGTCCTTGATTATTTTCTTGAGGAAGGAACGGGTGGCGTCCTCCACCATTTCGGCGAGAAAGACGTCCATCCGCACCCCGGAGTGCTCCGGACCGGCCACAGTTTCCACTGTCTCAGGCATTGAGTGTCCCTTTTCGCACGCGGCGTCCGCGCGCGGTTATTCGGCGTGTATGCCCCGGAAGTGGAGCAGCGCGCCCATGAAGTCGTCCCCGAGATAATCCGGCATCCAGGGGGCCTCCTCCGCGTCGGGGTTCAGGGTTCGCGCCGCCTTTTCCGCCGACTCCGTCATCCCCACCAGCGCGCTTTCCATCACCCCAACCATGGCAAGCCAGAGGTCATGGCGTTCCTGCCAGAAGCGCGTGTCTGATTCCAGCACCGCCGTGAGCAGGTCGGCGGGATGCTCCCCCGCCCGGGCAAAGGGGTCCGCCTCCAGCCGTTCAATGGCCAGCGGGACGAGCCAGGGCAGGCCCACATTGTGGCGGATTGCGCCGTAAAGGTCGCCGATGCCGTAGCGGCGCAGGGGCTTCGCGGCGAGCCGCGCCGCGAGCTGCGCGACATAACCGTCAAACTCCGCATCGTCAAAACAGGACGGATCCAGTTCCGGCAGGGTCTTTCGGACGTCCACATCCGCTTCGAACGCCATGCGTCGGCCTCAACCCAGCAGTTTCGCGGCCCGCGCGAAACCTGGCGCGAGCGCCCGGTAGGCCGCCTGGTATTCGCGGAACCAGCGTCCGTATTCGGCCACCGCCTCCGGTTGCGGGTTGATCCGGTCCGTCTCGCGGATGATTGCGTCGCAGGCCGACTCGACGTTGCCGTGGAGGCCCGCCGCCACGGCGGCAAGGATGGCCGCGCCGTAGGCCGGCCCCTCGTCCACATTGATGGTGACCATGGGCGCGTTGTTGGCGTCGGCCATGATCTGACGCCACAGCGCGCTGCGCGCGCCGCCGCCTGAGCAGCGCGCCTCGGACACCTCCACGCCCATGCCCCGGATGATTTCGGTGCTGTCGTTCATGGCGTAGGCCACGCCCTCCAGCACGGCGCGGCTCATGTGCGCCTTCGTGTGGCGCAGGGACAGGCCGATGAACGCGGCCCGCGCGAAGGGGTCCTTGTGCGGCGTGCGCTCGCCCGTCAGATAGGGCAGGAAGAGCAGGCCCTCCGCGCCGCGCGGCGCGTCCGCGGCGGCGGCGGTGATTTCCTCGTAAACCTCGCGGCCCGCCGCTTTTGCGGCGGCCCATTCGCCCGCCCACAGCTGGTTGCGGAACCACTGGAGCGAGCCGGCGGCGCTGAGCACCACGCCCATGATGTGCCATTTGCCCGGCACGGAGTGGCAGAAGGTGTGCACCCGGCCCTCCGGGTCGGTGCTGACGTTTTCGGCGAAGGCGAACATGACGCCGCTGGTGCCGAGCGACGCGGAAACCACACCCCTGCGCACGATGCCGCAGCCGACGCCGTTGGCCGCCTGGTCGCCGCCGCCCGCCACCACGGGGATGCCGGCGGGCAGGCCGGTCCGGGCCGCCGCTTCGGCGCTGAGCACGCCCGTCACCTCGGGACCCTCGTATGACTTCGGCAGCATTGCCGGGTCAATGCCCAGAATGGACAGCAGTTCCTTGTGCCAGCACCGGTTTTTCACGTCAAAGAGCAGCGTGCCGGAGGCGTCGGCCACATCGGTGGCGTATTCGCCGGTGAGCACCCAGCGGATGTAGTCCTTGGGCAGGAGCACCTTGCGCAACTTCTCGTAAACCTGCGGCTCGTTGTCGCGCAGCCAGAGGATCTTTGGCGCGGTGAACCCGGTGAGCGCGGGGTTGGAAACCATCTCGATCAACCGCGCCGCGCCGACCTTTTCCGTTATCCAGTCGCACTGCGCCGCCGTGCGCTGGTCGCACCACAGCAGGGCGGGACGGAGCACTTCGTTGTTTTCGTCCAGGAAAACGGAGCCGTGCATCTGGCCTGTCAGGCCGATGCCCTTCACGTCGGCGGGATTGATTGCGGAGGCCAGCTTGGACAGCGCCTCGAAGGCGGCGCGCCTCCAGTCGGCGGGGTCCTGCTCCGCCCAGCCGGGTTTGGGGCTGTGCAGGGGGTATTCCACCAGCGCCGATGCCAGCAGCCTGCCGGTCTCATCCATGGCGATGGCTTTGGTTCCGCTTGTACCGACATCCAGTCCCAGCACAATACTCATGGTCTTTTCTCCCGGTTTGGATTCATGAAACACAGGTTCAAACAATGCGGGGGACATTGTGGCACGGGGAGGAGACGGGGCGCAAAAGCACGGCGGGGACTGGAATTGTGGGGATGGTCTAATAAAAAAAGGCTTCCAACACGTCAAAGGGCAGCAAAATGGTGGCCATCACCATATCCAGCGCCTGCCGCAGCCACAGGGTCAGCACCCCCAACGATTCCACCACGCCCTTCTCCATGTGAAGCGCTCCTTCTAATTTCCCTGTCCCAATGCCGTGACACCGCGTCGTGCCGCATGCACGGTCACAGTAATTTGCGAAACAATCCGGCAATCCTTTCCACGCTCAGCACGTCGCGTATGTTTCTGGAGCGGAGCGTTTTAACCGTCCGGACCGGACTGCCAAAGTAAAATTCCATGTACAGCCGGAACTGCCAGCGGCGCAGTTCCCGCGCGGTAACCCCCTGGTGCTTCAGGCCCAGTCCGCTGTGTTTCGTGTACAGGCTCCAGTCGGTGGTGGCCAGTTCCAGCCCGTTGCGGCCGCACTCGGCCATGCGGAACACCTCCGTGCCCGGGTAGGGGGTCAGTATGGCGAAACTGGCCATGGTGGCGTGCCGCCGCATCCTGTTGGCGTAGCGGCGGGTAAGCTCAAGTGAATCCCGGGTTTCGCCGGGCAGTCCAAGAATGAAGCACAGCTCCGTCTCCAGTCCGCCCTCGTTCAGCAGGCGGATGGACTCCGCGGCGCGCTCCAAATTGAGTCCCTTTTGGCACCGGGATAAAATTTCCTGGTCGCCGGTCTCGATGCCGAGGCTCACATAGCAGCAGCCGGACCGTTTCATCGCCGCGATAACCTCGCGGTCAAGCCGGTCGGCCCGCGCGGTGGTGAACCATTTTATCCCGGGTGCGCGCTGTTCCAACCCCTCCATGATGGCCAGTGAATTATCCCGGTGCAGGGGAAAGGAGCCCGCGCTGGCAAAGCTGAACTGGTTTGCCCCGAATTTGTCCCGGAGCAGGCACACCTCGTCCACGAATTTTTCCGGGCTTTTGTGCCGGGTCTTGTCGCTTGTGGCCTGGTAGCAGAAAAGACATTTGGAGGGGCAGGTCCGTGACGCCTCCACGGAAAGTCCATAGGTGTACTTGGAGAGGTCGTAAAGTTCCCATGCGGGAAGCGGGAGATCATCCAAGCTGTAAAAGAGTCCGTTGGGGGCGTTCCTGCGGATGGTTCCGTCAGTGTCCCGCCAGGCAATGCCGGGGATCTCCGCCGGGGAAACGCCCCCGGCGATGGCCTCCATGGCCGCCTCCCCCTCGCCAATCACCGCAATGTCAAAACCCTTGAACTCCTCCAGGGACCGTTCCGGCAGCGCTGACACATGGTAGCCACCCGCCACCACAAGGGTATGCGGACGCTTTTGTTTTACCCCTTCGGCGATTTCCGCCGCGTCGAGTACCTCCTCGGTATAGGTGGGCAGCCCCAGCAAATCGGGTTGAAACGCGCAAATCGCCCCCACCACCTCCCCCATGGGCAGATTATGGGCCAGGGGATCAAGGATGCTTACCTCATGCCCTCCGGCGCGGAGCACCGCCGCAATGGATGCCACTCCAACACGCAACGCGGGGACGTTCCGTTGCAGAGAGTCCTTGGGCGCGGAACACTCGGCGCTGTTCAACAGGCAAACACGCATAATCGACGACTCCGGTAAAAAAAGGGGTTCGAAGGTTCCCGTCCTGTTTGTCTTGTTGGCCTAGAGCGGTTTGCGGTCGGTTCGCTTGCCCAGTTTGGGTATTTTAAGGGGTACTCCCTTGCCCCCGTATTCGGTGCACCGCATGCAGCGCGGCGGCACTTTTCCCCTGCAAAATCCGCGCATCATGTCCTGAAACACCCCGCCATCGAGAATTTCGCGTAGCGGTTGCTTGTTCAGGTTACCTATCGCCAGTTCCCCCTCCACGTCCAGACAGCAGGGCGAGACCACTCCGTTGGTTTGAATATTCATGTTTCCCCGCCATATCTCGCTGCAGCTTTCCCGCACGCCGCACGACTGGACGTTCAGTTCAATCATGGGCGCCACCTTGACCCGGTCGACAATGCCCCGCCACTCCTCATGCACCCTTTCAACCAGGGTTTGGTTTCCGGGATGGATGACCACGGACAATTGAAGGTCCATGCCGGGGTGTCGCATGCCGGAAAAGGCCTGGATATTTTTCCGCACCTGCCCATAATCAATTCCGCGGAAGTCCCGCGCGGTTTCCTCTGTCGGTTCCATTGAGACATTCAGCACCGACAGGGGGGAGCGGGCAAGTTGTTCCGCCTTTTCCCCATGCAACAACGTGCCATTCGTGTACATGGCAACACGCCGGCCTTTTGAGGCGGCGTATTCAATCATGTCAATAAGACGGGGGTGGAGAAGGGGCTCGCCGACACTGCCGAAGGTTACCGTTTCAACCGAGGCCGGAAGCTGGTCGATAACACTGGTGAAAAGCTCCCAGGACATCAGCTTCTCGCGTTTTCCGGAAAGCGTGGGCTCAAAACGGCCCCAACAGTAGGCGCACCGCAGGTTGCACCCGAACACCGGCTCAATGCCAACGGTGATAAGTCCCGCCAGACGGGGAACGCGCAGTTTAAAGTTGAGCATGTTGCGGGCGGCAAGCCAGGCCGTGCGCGGCCGGCGTATTTTTTCAAATATCCAGTCCACCTGCGAGCCGTCCCCGTAAAACACACGCGCCCCCATCCGCAGGAAAAACCGAAGCGCTTTCTCTGAAAACTTCATATGGGCACTTCCCAAAAGGGTTTAAGCCGGCCGCCGCCGCCAAATTTCTGTCTCCAACGCAACGCGCAAATTGTATCATAACCGGCCGGACTCTTCCCTGCGGCGTCCGCGCCCAGTGGCGTTTGCGGGTTTGTTGCCCGCCGCCTCTTCGGGTATTATGGTTGCGCTTTGGTGGTACCACGTCCGGCGGGGGCGTGTTCGCCCCAATTTACTTCCGCACAGAAGGAGACGCGTCTATGGGCATGGGATGGGTTGATATTGTCATCTTTTTCGCCTTTATCGGCGGGGTAATCACCTTTGCCCTTTGGGGCAGCCGCAGGAAACAGGAGGGGGGCACCGAGGACTACTTCCTTGCGGGGCGTTCGCTGGTGTGGCCCATGATCGGATTCTCGCTCATCGCGGCCAACATCAACTCGGAGCATTTCGTGGGCATGGCGGGCACGGCCTTCAAGGAGGGGGGGCCCGGCCTGGCCATCGGCAGTTATGAGTGGATGTCCGCCATCACCCTGGTCATTGTGGCGTGGTACCTCCTGCCCCGGTTCCTGTCCGCGGGCATTTACACCATGCCCCAGTTCCTGGAATTCCGCTACGACTCCGCCACGCGCACCATCATGGCCGCCTATCTGATGGTGGCCTATGTGATTGTGCTGCTGGCCACGGTGCTCTTCAGCGGCGCCATCGCCCTGTGCAACGTGCTCAGCCTGCCGGATGTCTTTGCGAACAACTTCGGCATGACCCCGGAGGCGGCCCAAAATTGGTCCATGATCGCCGCCATTTGGTTTATTGGCATTGTCGGCGGCGCTTACACCGCCTACGGCGGCCTGGGCGCCGTGGTTTGGGCCGACCTGATCCAGGGTTCGGCGCTGCTCATCGGGGCCGGTATCACCGGCTATTTCGCCCTGCACCTTATCGGCGAGGGCAGCATCATCGCCGGATGGAAGTCCTTCACCACCGTGAGCGCGGACAAGCTGCATGTCATCCGCCCGTGGAATGATCCCGATGTGCCCTGGCTGGCCGTGTTCATCGGCGGCCTCTGGATTCCCAACCTGTTCTACTGGGGCCTTAACCAGTTCATCACCCAGCGCACGCTGGCGGCCAAGAACCTTGCGGAGGGCCAGAAGGGCATCCTTTTCGCCGCAGTGATGAAGCTCATGATTCCCTTCCTCATCGTCATGCCGGGCATCATGGCCTACCAGCTCTACGGCAACACGCTGGGCCGCCCGGAGGAAGCCTATCCCCACATGATGAAGACCATCCTGCCCGTTGGCTTCCGGGGCATCATGTTTGCCGCACTCGCCGGCGCCATCATCTCCACGGTGAATTCCGGCCTCAATTCCGCCGCCACCATATTCACCATTGACATTTACGCCAAGTACATCAACCCGAAGGTGGACGCCCGCACCGAAACCCGCATAGGCCGGCTTTCAACCGCCATCATCGTGGTGATCGCATGCCTCTGGGCCCCGATTATCAACCATTTCCCCGGCGTGTTTCCCTATATCCAGGAAATCTGGGGGTTCATCTCCCCGGGCATCGTGGCGGCCTTCCTCGGCGGTATGATCTTCAAATTCGCCCCCGTGGCAGCGGGCAAGGGCGTGCTCATCCTCGGCCCCATACTTTACGGCTGTGTGCGCGTGCCCGGCTGGTTCATGAAGGCCAATCCGCCGTCGGAGGGGGTGCTGTACTATGTGAACCAGTTCAGCACGCTCGCTTTCCTGCACCATATGGCCATCATTTTCCTGGTGCTCTTCGCGTTCTTTGCCGTTGTGGCGAAACTGAGGCCCATGGCCGCCCCGGTGACCATGCCCAAGTCTGATCTTGACGTCACCCCGGACCCAAAGGTGCGGGTGCTCGGCTGGGCGGTCATTGCCGCCACCGTGGCGCTCTATGTCATATGGCGTTAGGCCCGAACGAAGGATTCCGGCATGAATAAGGAAAAAACCGCGATGACCGCCGTGATTTGCATGACCCTGCTGCTTGCCCTTGGCGGCGCACTTGTCTGTCAGGGATTCGCCCGCGCCGACGGGACGCCGGACTGGGAAAACATTGATGTGACCCAGAAGAACCGGGAGCCCATGGGCTGCACCCGCATGCCCTTCCCGGACCCGGAGGCGGCGCGCACCCAGCCGCGCGAGGCGTCCCCATGGTTCCAGACCCTGGACGGAGACTGGAAGTTCAACTGGGTGGCCAAGCCCGCCGACCGTCCGCAGGGTTTTCAGGAACCCTCCTTTGACGTGTCCGGATGGAAAACCATCCCCGTTCCCTCCGTGTGGGAGATGGAGGGCTACGGCACGCCCATCTACACCAATGTGCGGTATCCCCACCCGGCGAACCCGCCTTATATCCCCCATGACAACAACCCGGTGGGCTCCTACCGGCGCACCTTCACCGTTCCCGCGGAATGGGCCGGGCGTCAGGTGTTTCTCCAGTTTGGCGGTGTGTACAGCGCCTATTACGTCTGGGTGAACGGGAAGGAGGCCGGCTACGCCGAGGACAGCAAGCTGCCCTCGGAATTCAACATCACCAGCCTGCTTCAGCCCGGTGAAAACACCCTTGCCGTGGAGGTATACCGGTGGAGCGACGGCAGTTATCTGGAGGACCAGGATTTCTGGCGCTTCAGCGGCATCTTCCGGCCCGTGTTCCTCTATTCCACCGCCCCGGTGCAGGTGCGCGACTTCTGGGCGCACAGTGACCTGGACGGGCAATACAAGGATGCCGTCCTGAACGTGTCCGCCACAGTGCGCAATCTCGGCGGCGCGGCGGCTGAGGGTTGCTCGGTGGAGGCGGTCCTTTACAGCGCGGACGGTGCCGTTGTTGCGGGCCCCGCCGCCATGAAGGTGCCCGCCACACCCCCCGGTTTGGAGAGTCTTGTGGAAACGTCCCTTCCGGTGGCCGTGCCGCTGAAATGGACGGCGGAGACCCCCAACCTTTACCGGGTGGTGGTCACGCTCAAGGACGCCAAGGGTAAAGTTGTGGAGTCCATGGCCTGCAACCACGGTTTCCGCAGGGTGGAGATAAAGGACGGCGTGTTCATGGTCAACGGCGTCGCCGTGCGCGTGAAGGGCGTCAACCGCCATGAGCATGATCAGCAGAACGGCCGCGCGGTTCGTGTTGAGGACATGGAAAACGATGTGAAGCTGATGAAACAGCTCAACATGAACATCGTGCGCACCTCCCATTACCCGAACCGGACCGAGTGGTACGATCTTTGCGACAAATACGGCCTTTATGTCATGGACGAGGCCAACATCGAGTCCCACGGCATGGGCTACGACATGGACAAGTCCCTGGGCAACAACCCCGCCTGGGAGAAGCAGCATGTCGAGCGGACCATGCGCATGGTGGAGCGCGACAAGAACCATCCCAGCATCCTCTTCTGGTCGCTGGGCAACGAGGCCGGGCCGGGATGCAACTTCAAGGCGTCCTCCGACGCCATCCGCGCGAGGGACAAGAGCCGTCCGATTCATTACGAACGGTTCAACGAGGTCACCGACATCCACAGCGAGATGTACCACCGCATTCCGCAGATGCTTGAGTACGTGCAGAGCGGGCAGAAGAAGCCTTTCTTCCTCTGCGAGTACGCCCATGCCATGGGAAACAGCGTCGGCAACCTTCAGGACTACTGGGATTTGATCGAGGCGCATCCTGTGCTTATGGGCGGATGCATTTGGGACTTCGTGGATCAGGGCGTTCAAAAGCCCTTCAGTGACACGCGCGGTCCGAAGGTGTCCCCTGCGGCCAATTACACCAGGGACTGGTTCTACGCCTACGGCGGCGACTACGGCGATGAGCCCACCGACTGGAATTTCTGCTGCAACGGCCTCTTCCAGCCGGACCGCCGCCCCTCTCCCGCCGCCACCGAAGTGAAGAAGGTCTACCAGTATGTGCGGGTGAAACCCGTGGACCTTGCCGCCGGTGTCATCTCAGTGGAAAACAAGTACGACTTCATCGGCACCGGCTTCCTCAAGGGAACCTGGAAGGTGGAGGCCGACGGCGTGGTTGTCCAGCAGGGCGAGCTTGACCGGCTGGACATCGCCCCGAAGACGGCGCAAAACGTCACCCTGCCCCTGGCGCAGCCCGCCCCGCAGCCCGGCGCGGAATATTACCTCACCGTCACCTTTGTGCTGGCGGAGGATGCGCCCTGGGCCCAGGCGGGACATGTGGTCGCCTGGGAGCAGCTTGAGCTTCCGTGGAAATCGCCCGAGGTTGCCCCTGTGGCGGTGGCGGGAAAACTCGCATTGGACAAGGAAAAGGACGCCTATGTCGTCACCGGCGAAGGCTTTGAACTCCGTTTCAGCAGGGAAACGGGCGTGCTGGAGTCATGGAAGGTGGATGGGCGGGAACTGATGGCCGCCCCGCTTGCGCCCAACTACTGGCGTTCCCCCACGGACAACGACCGGGGCAACGCCGCGCCGCGCCGCGTGGGCACATGGCGCGACGCCTTCAAGAACGCCAAAAAGTTCAAGGTGGACGCGGACGAAAAGGACGGCGTGGTGGTGATCACCGCCAGATGCGAACTGGACACCAAGGAAGACGCGGTCCAGACACTCGCCTACACCGTCCACGGAAACGGTGACGTGGTGGTGGACAGCGCCATTGACCCCGACAAAAAGCTGCCCGAACTGCCCCGCTTCGGCATGCAGATGGCCATGCCCAAGGAATACGACACCCTGGCATGGTACGGGCGCGGTCCACATGAAAACTACTGGGATCGCAAAACCGGCGCGCCTGTGGGCCGCTATTCCTCCCCGGTTGCCGAACTGCCCCACCCCTATGTGCGCCCCCAGGAAACGGGCAACCGCTGCGATGTGCGCTGGGCCGCCCTCACCAACAGCAGGGGCGAGGGCCTTGTCGCCGTGGGAATGCCCCTGCTTTACACCAGCGCGTGGCCCTTCGCCCAGGATGACCTGGAGCTGAAGCACCAGTGCGAACTGCCCCTGCGCGGCGTCACCACCTGGAACATAGACTTCAAGCAGACCGGCGTGGGCGGCGACGACAGTTGGGGCGCGCGCCCCCACCAGCAGTACACCCTTGTCAGCCAGCCCTACCGTTACCAGTTCCGGTTGTCCCCCCTGCTCGGGGACAAGACGCCCCTTGAGGAGACGGTCAACCGTGTGCTGAAGTAAGCCGGAAATCGGCGACGCCTTTTTTCGCGGGTTCCGGTGAGTCATTCACCGGAGCCCGTTTTTTCAGTTCTGTGGCATGGTTGTGATTTTTTCCAAAATCTGCTTGAATCTGTCTTGTCTGCGGGTGTGAGCTGCCCGTTTAAAGGGTATGGTTTATGAAAATACATTTCAGCGGCATAGGCGGCACGGCGATGGTGGCGGGGGCGCGGCTGGCCATCGAGGCGGGCTGGGAGGTGCGCGGCAGCGACAATCCGCTCTATCCGCCCACCTCCGGCATGGTTGCGGACCTGGGCGTGCCCGTGGCCGCGGGGTATGCCGCCGAAAACCTGGACTGGAACCCGGACGTGGTGCTGCTTGGCAATGCGCTGAGCCGGGGTAACCCCGAGGTGGAGGCGGCGCTGTCGCGGCGGATGCGTTTCGCCAGCCTGCCCGAATGGCTCAAGGAGCACGTGCTCCGTGATCGCAGGCCCGTGGCGCTCTGCGGCACCCACGGCAAAACCACCACCACCGCGCTGACGGCGCACATCCTGGAAAAATGCGGGCTCAACCCCGGCTGGCTCATTGGCGGGCAGCCGCTCGGCCTTGACCATTCGGCGCGGCTGGGCGCGCCCGGCGCGCCCTTTGCCATTGAGGGCGACGAGTACGACACCGCCTTTTTTGACAAGCGCGCCAAGTTTCTCCACTACCTGCCCGAGATTGCCGTGGTCACCTCCGTCGAGTTTGACCACGGTGACATCTACCGGGACCTCGCGGAGATTGAGCTCGCCTTCCAGCGCATGCTCCGCCAGATACCCCGCGACGGCTGGCTCCTGTGCTGCGCCGACAACCATGCCCGCAGCCTGCGGCCCCACGCATTTTCAAACACCGCCACCTACGGTTTCGCGGAGGATGCGGACTGGCGCGGTGTCTACGGGGACGATGGGCGGTTGGAGGTGTGGCGCGGCGGCATGCCCTGGGCCGTGCTGGAACCAACCCTCGCAGGGCGGCACAACGGGCAGAACACCCTGGCCGCCGTGGCCGTCGCGGCGCTGCTGGGCGCGGGCCCCGATGCCGTGGCGGAGGCCGTGCGCACCTTCCCAGGTGTGCGCAGGCGCATGGAGGTGTTCCTGGAGCACCACGGCGTCACCTTTGTGGACGATTTCGCCCACCATCCCACGGCCATCCGCGAAACCATCGCGGGCGCGCGGGCGCGATGGCCGCAGTCGCGGCTGCTCGCCGTGTTCGAACCCCGCTCCAACACCACCGTCACCAACGCCTTCCAAGGGGAGCTGGGGGAGGCCTTTTCCGCCGCCGACGGCGTCTGGCTTGGCCCCATTCACCGCGCCGAAAAAATCCCCGAAACCGAACGGCTTGACCGGGCGGAAATCGTGCGCCAACTGCGGGGGCTTGGGAAAGAGGCATCCTTCCACGACGACATCGGCGCGATGGCCGCGGAAATCTGGCGCGGATCCCGGCCCGGCGACGTGGTGCTCATCATGAGCAACGGCGCCTTCGGCGGCATTTACCGGATGTTTCGGGAAATGGCCGGGTAGAAAGTTTATCAGGACCGGTTCAGCCTTCCTGCCTTGCCATGACAACCAGCGCGCCCAAGGCCAATCCAGCCAGGAAAAGGTCGCCAAGCCATCCTTTGAAACCCCACGGGCCTTTGGCACCGGTGATGCAATTTCCGCACCCGCAGCCTTCCTCCCCGCCGGAAAGGCCCATAAATGCGCGGAGTTCCGCCTCGGTGGCCTGGCCGTCACCGTTTTCATCCAGCCGCACGAAAATCGCCGGATTCATCCCGGCCAGCCGCGCGCTTGCCTCTGCGCTGGATATACCGCCGCTGCCGTCTGCGTCTGCGTCGGTGAAATGATCAAGCAACAGGCGCGCGGCCTCTTCAGCGGTCAGAAACGCCACCTCGCCCTCAGATTCGCCTTCTAGATGGGGCTCGCCCTCCAACTGCGGCTCGCCCTCAGATTCGCCTTCCAGATGGGGCTCACCCTCCAACTGCGGCTCGCCCTCAGATTCGCCTTCCAGATGGGGCTCACCCTCCAACTGTGGCTCGCTCTCAGGTTCGCCTTCCAGATGGGGCTCACCCTCCAACTGTGGCTCGCCCTCGGGTTCGCCTTCCAGATGGGGCTCACCCTCCAACTGTGGCTCGCCTTCGGGTTCGCCTTCCAGGTGTGGCTCACCCTCCAACTGTGGCTCGCCTTCGGGTTCGCCCTCCATTTCCCCCTCGCCCTCTTCTTCCTTTGGAACAAATTCATAAGCGCCCATGTCGATACGTTGTCCCTGTGGGCGGGGTGTGCCGTTCATGTCCATGTCCGGCGCATTGGCGGCTGTTCCCGAATCCACACAGGGAGAACCTGCTAGCAGCCGAAAATCACCCGCCCCGGCATTCGCAAACAGGGGATCGGCTGCAATGTTGCCCAGTTGGTTCACCGGGGTGGAGAGACAAGAGTAAAAGATGTATGACCCTGAGAAATCGTCGGGCGTGTTTCCCCAGAGGATGCAGTTGACCACTTCTCCATTGCTGTACGCCAGAAAACCGCCCCCGCCGTTGTCGGAATGGTTGTCAACAAAGGTGCAGTTTATTGCAGCCCCCTCCGCCATTCCCCCGCCGTATTCCGCGTTGTTTTTATGGAACACGCAGTTGACAGCCATGCCCGCCGCCATGCCCGCACCGGAGCGGGCGGTGTTGGCCAGAAGCAGGCAGTTGCGCGCGGCGCTTTCAAACAATCCCCCGCCGGTTGCCGCCGAGTTGGCGGTGAAGGTGCAGTTTACGGCGTTCCCCGTGTAAAGCCCGCCCCCCTGCGTTCCGGCTGTGTTGAGGGTGAACCTGCAGTTGGCCGCCGTGCCGAATATCATGCCTCCGCCAGATTCCGCGCGGCCGTTTTGCAGTGTGAAGCCGTCAATCAGGCATCCATGGGACGCGGTGACGCACCGGCGACTATCCATGCCGTCTATAACCGTTTCGTGGAGCTGCCAGTCGCGTTGTTCCAGTTCCGTCTCATGGCCGCCAAAGCCGCCGTAAAGGCGCATGGATGCCGCCAGCGTCACCACAGCATCGCCCGCCAGTGCGGCATACACGCCCCCCGTCACCCAGAACACATCGCCGGGCAGGGAGTTGTCCACGGCGGATTGGATTGTGTTGAAGGCGCTTTCCCATGAAAGTCCGTCCGGTGCGGCGGCGGTTGATGCCGCGCTCACCCGGATTGCCGCCGGCGGGGGGATGTCAGAGTCGCGTTCGGGACAGTGCTCAAAGGCTCCGATGTCCACCCCCGCGCCCTGGGGGCGCGCCACGCCCCGCATGTCCGTGTCCGGTGCGTGTTCCGGTGTCCCCGTGTCAATGCAGGAGGAGCCGGAGCGGATGCGAAAATCACCATTTCTTGGATTGGCAAATGCGGGATTGGCCGTGATGTTGTTGTCGCCCGGCCCGGGCTCGGACAGGCAGCAGTGGGACAAGCCGGAGGAGAACGCCTGTCCGCCGAAATTGTTCCAGACAATGCAGTTTTTTGCGGTGCAATAAAACACACCGCCGCCGCCTGATGAGGCGCTGTTGTTGAATAGGGTGCAGTTAACCAGCGACATTGAAGAGGCGCCCCCGCCGTCTTCGGCAAAATTTTGCTCAAACACGCAGTTCACGGCCTCTCGATAATAATCCCCGCCGCTCAATTCCTTGGCCGGGGGGTTGTCATAGGGTGTCTGGGGGGGGGCTGTTGAAGCGCCTCCACCTTCACGGGCATTGTTGCGGACGAACAGGCAGTTTAAGGTTGTGGCATCCACCACTCCTCCACCATAATCAACGGCGGTGTTTTCAATGAAGGCGCAGTCCTGCGCCGTTCCAGATGACATGGCCCCGCCGTTGGGGGCGCTGTTTTGTGTGAACACAGAGCCGGTTGCCTCCGTGGCAAACAATCCACCCCCCGCCGCAACGGCATGGTTTTGTGTGAACATGCAATCGAACGCGTCGCCGCCGGCCATTGCCCCGCCCGCTTGGGCCGAATTGCCGGTAAACACACAGTTGAAAGTCCGGCCAGCAAAGATGCCCCCGCCGTCATAAAGGGCGGTGTTGTCCTGGAACAGGCAGTCTTCGGCGGAGGCGAACGCCGCCCCGCCGCCGCTTTGCGCATGGTTGCTGATGAGGACGCAGGTGAAGATGTTGCCGCCGAACACGCCGCCCCCGTACGACTCCGAAAAGCCGTTTTGGATGTTGAAACCATCCAGAATGCTGGCGTTGTCCATGGTGACACATTGTCTGCCGCCTTGTCCGTCAATAATGGTTGGATTGGTCGCCGCATCGCGCTGTTCCAGGCGGGTTTCTGTGCCGTTGAAGCCGCCGTACATCCGGGTGGCCGCCTTGAGCTCCACGACCGTGTCTTCCAATGGCGCGGTGTACACCCCCCCGGCCACCCAAATTTCAACCCCATATTCCGCCAGCTCCGCCGCCTCCCGCAGGGTGGGAAATGCGGTTTCCCAGCTTGATCCGTCCGGGTTAGATGCGGTGGAGGCGGCATCCACCCGCAGGGGGCCGGGGGTGGCAACCACATCATCGTCATCCGCGGGGGAGTGCTCATGGGCGCCCATGTCCACCCCCATCCCCTGGGGGCGGGTCCGGCCCTGCATGTCGTCCAAAGGCGCATCCACAACCGTGCCGGCATCCACGCAGGGAGAATCGGAACGAAGCCTGAAATCACCCGCCCAAGGGTTTACAAAACCCGGATCGCCCGCAATAATGTTCCCCTCATTGGCGCTGTCATTTGAGACAAATGAGACATAGGAGGGGGAAGATAAACAGGAATATGAGATTCGGGCGATATGGCAGTCACTCACACCATTTCCCCAAATGATGCAGTTGACTGCGGTTCCACCATACATGCCACCGCCATAAGAGCAGTGATTGTTCACAAAGGTGCAATTGTATGCGGAGCATTGATATGCGCCGCCGCCCCTCATTGTGCTTTTGTTGCCCGAAACAACGCTGTTCACAAGGGTGCAGTTATATGCCCCCCCGCCACTGCGCGCGGAGTTGTCGGTGAAAACACATTTAACAGCCTTGCCAAAGCTAAGTCCGCCGCCCGAAGACAAGGCATTGTTGAGCAAAAACACACAGTCCACGGCGCTTCCCAGGTATATTCCACCGCCCGAGACGGCGTTTCCATTTTGAAGGGTAAAACCGTCCACCAGGCAGGAGTCTTCCGACGTGATGCAGCGGCGGGCGTTATCTCCGTCCACAACGGTCAAATTGGTCCTTGAATCGCGTTGTTCCCGTGCGGTTTCCGTGCCGTTGAAGCCGCCGTACATTGCGGTCTCCTGCCGAAGCATCACCACCTGCGCCCCGATTGCCTCAGTGTACACTCCGCCGGCAACCCAGATTTCCACACCGTATCCGGCGTGATCCGCACCCGCCTGCAGGTTGGGAAATGCGGTTTCCCAGCTTAAGCCGTCCGGATTGGAAGCGGTGGAGGCGGCGTTTACCCGTATGGCGTCGGGATGCATGCTGACTATTCCATCATCAGGCGCATAGTGTTCATAGGCACCCATGTCCACACCTGCGCCCGCCGGACGGGCGCGGCCCAGCATGTCCGCGGGTGGCGCCCCGGAAGGGGTGCCTGTGTCCACGCAGGGCGAATTGGAGCGGAGGCGGAGATCTTCCGGCCATAGTCCGACAAAACAGGGATCGGCAGAGATGTTGCCCGGGCCTTCAGTTGGGGTTTCAAGGCATGAATGGGACACCAGAGTGCTTGATGTGTCATTCGGCTTGTTCTTCCAAAAAACGCAGTTCACCGCTTCGCCCAGGCAGCTTCCCCCGCCATAATAAGAGGAACTGTTTCCAAGAAATGTGCAGTTGACGCATGTTGCGTTGAACGCCCCGCCTCCTTCTATTCTGCAGAAGTTGTTGGAGAAAACACAATTAACCGCTGTGCCGGAATAAATTCCCGCCCCGTCTGAGGAGGCCATGTTATTGGTGAAGAGGCAATTCCGCGCCATGCCAAACAACATGCCGCCGCCGTTTCTGGCATACCCGTTCTGCAGGATGAGGCCATCCACCGTCACGGTGTAATCCGCAGTGACACACCTGCGGAAGCCAAGTCCGTCCAGACGGGTTTTATTGGTTCTCCAGTCCCGTTTCCTGCGGATGGTTTCCGTGCCGTTGAAACCGCCATAAATATCGGTCACAGGGTTTGGCCGCACCACCTCCGTTCCCGTGTCCGCCGTGTACACGCCCTTTGCAACCCAAATTTCCACCCCAAAGCCCGCATGATTTGCGCCCTCTTGGAGGTTTCGGAAGGCTGTTTCCCAGGAGCGTCCGTCCGGCGCCGATGCGGTCGAGGAGGCGTTCACCCGGATTGCGTCGGGTGGCGGCAACGCCCCCTCATCGTCCGGAGGGAGGTGTTCATGGGCGCCCATGTCCACCCCTGCGCCCGACGGGCGGTTTCTGCCGGTGATGTCCTGCCATGGGGCCCCGGTCTGGGTGCCGGCGTCCACACAGGGAGAATCGGAGCGCAGACGGAAATCATCCGCCCACGGGTTCACAAAGCAGGGGTTCCCGCTGGTATTGCCCGTTCCGGAAATTATGGTGGAGAGACAGCAGTGGGTCGCCGCAGTGTTTGCGGTGTCCGTTGGGCTGTTTCCCCAGATGATACAGTTGACTGCGGTTCCATCATGCATGCCCCCGCCAATACTGGAGGTGTAATCCGCATAGATGTTCAGGGTGTCTGCGATGTTTGCGGTTAAAGTGCAGTTGACCGCGGTTCCGTAATAAACCCCCGCCCCCTCCGCCGCCTTGTTGCATATCAATATGCAGTTGGAAATACTTCCGAAGCATGATCCACCACCCTCTTGGGCAGTGTTGCTTTTCAAGACGCAGCATTCGGCCGAAACGTCATAGATCCCCCCCCCGTTGGTATCTGCCTCGTTTTCCGAAAAGACACAATTAATGGCGAATCCCTCAGCTGCCCCACCGCCACGGTAGGCGTTGTTTTTGGTGAAAGTGCAGTTGGTGGCGTTTGTCCTGAAAATACCGCCGCCATAACTGGCCGTGTTTTTTTCAAAGACGCAATCCGCAGCCTGGCTGTCAACCATTCCGCCGCCCCAATTGGCGGAATTTTCAACGAAGGAGCAGTTGACGGCGCTGCCTTCATGCATGCCGCCCCCCCAGTATGCGTCGTTTCCGGTGAAGATGCATCCCTCGGCGCGGCCCCAGCACATTCCCCCCCCGAAATCGCGGGCATAATTGCCCAGGAAGACGCAATTTACCGCACTTCCGTCAAGCAGGCCGCCGCCGGAGTTTGCATGGCCGTTTCGGAGGACAAAACCGTCAATGGTGCAGCTTTGGTCAGCCGTCACACAACGGCGGAGACCCTCCCCGTCAATAATGGAAGGGTTGGCCCCAATCTCACGCTGGCCTGGATCGGTTTCCATGCCCTTGAAGCCGCCATACATGCGGGTGATGTTGCGGATTGTAACAACGGTGTGGCCCATTTCAGCAGTGTAAAGCCCTGCGGCCACCCAGATGTCATCACCCGGGACGGCCCTTTCCGAGGCTTGCGGGATGTCCGGAAATGCGTTTTCCCAGGAGGTGCCGTCGGGTGCGGACGCGTTTGATGCCGCGTTCACATGCCAAACCGCCCCGTGGGCGGGGGAAAGCAAGGCAATCAAAAACGGCAGCATGCACACCGCCGTCCCCTGTGCGTGGCGCATGCGGCAAACTCTCATGGAATAACCTCCCGATCATGCATGAAACGCAGCCCAAACGTTTCAGCCCTTCCTGGCCGTCGAGGCAAAAAAACCGCATTCATTCCAGCGGAAACAATTCAATTCACTATGGATAATAGTACCGGATGTTAATTTTGTCAATTCTTTCCGGGGGAGGTGTGCGGGTGATATTTTGAGAAAGGACGCTTATTCCTCCGGGGGGTCGAAGTGGATGCCGGCGGCCTCGAGCATTTTGGTCAGCTCCTCCTTGTTCGGCGCTTTGCGCCATGCCTCCAGCGGGTCCACCACATCCTCCTTCACGAGGCGGCAAAGCTCGTGGCTCAGCAGGGTCATTCCCTGTTTTTGGCCGGTCTGCATGATGCTCATGATCTGGGCGTTTTTTGCCTCGCGGATGAGGGCGCTCACCGCGGAGTTGACAATGAGGATTTCCAGCGCGGCCACGCGCCCGCCGCCCTTTTTTTTGAGCAGGTTTTGGGCCACCACCCCCTTGAGCGAGGAGGCGAGCATGGTGCGAATCTGCTGCTGCTGTTCCGGCGGAAACTGGTCTATGAGGCGGTCTATGGTGGAGATGGCCGTGGTGGTGTGCAGCGTGCCGAACACGAGATGCCCCGTCTCGGCGGTTTCCAGGGCGATGTGGGTGGTTTCCAGATCGCGCATCTCGCCGACCAGCACGATGTCCGGATCCTCGCGCAGCGCCGCGCGCAGGGCCGACTTGAAGGAGGCGGTGTGCGTGTGCACCTGGCGCTGGTTTACCAGGCAGCGCTTGTTGGGGTGGATGAACTCAAGGGGATCCTCGATGGTGAGGATGTGTTCCGCCCGCGTTTCGTTGATGTGGTCTATCATCGCGGCGAGCGTGGTGGACTTGCCGCTGCCCGTCGGGCCGGTCACAAGCACCAGGCCCTTTTGGAGGTGGCACAGTTTCTTGACCGCCTCGGGCAGGCCAAGCTGCTCCATGCCGATGATTTCCGACGGGATGAGGCGGAACACGCCGCACATGCCCCGGTGGTCCTGGTACACGTTCACCCGGAACCGCGCCAGGCCGGGAATCTCATAGGCGAAGTCCGTGTCGTTGGATTTGTTGTACTCGTCCTCGTTCATGCGGGGCATGATTTCATACAGCATGGTTTTTGCGCGCTGCGCGTCCACCTCCGGCTCCTGAAGGCGCATGATGGAGCCGTCCTTCCTGAATGACGGCTTGCAGCCGGTACAAAAATGCAGGTCCGACGCGTTGTGGGTGACCATCATTTGAAGGTACTGATCAATCTGTGCCATGCCGCTTTCCTCCTTTTGCATGCCTAACCGGTCGACTGCTCCTGCAAAATTATACAGGAAAAGAGGTTTTTGCGCGGAAAAAGAACGCCGCGTCCGGCGGGGCTTCCCGCCGCCGGACGCGGCGCGCACAATAAGCGCCGGGGCCTTTCGCTCAGTCCAGGCCCGCGAGCGCGCGCAGGTATTCGCGGTTCATCAGGGTGATGTTCTCGACCTTCACCTCCTTGGGGCAGGCCGCCTCGCACTCATACTGCTTGGAGCAGCTGCCGAAGCCCTCGGCGTCCATCCGGCGCACCATGGCGACAACACGCCGGTTGCGCTCGGGATGGCCCTGGGGCAGTTTGCAGAGCTGGGTGATCTTCGCCGCGGTGAAGAGGCTGGCGGAGGCGTTGGGGCACGACGCCACGCAGGCGCCGCAGCCGATGCAGGCCGCCGCGTCCATGGCCCGGTCCGCGTTGTCCTTTTTGACGGGGGTGGCGTGGGCGTCCGGGGCCTGGCCCGTGCGCACGGAAACGTACCCCCCGGCCTGGATGATGCGGTCCATGGCCGACCGGTCCACCGCGAGGTCCCTGATCACTGGGAACGCGGTGGCGCGGAAGGGCTCTATGACCAGCGTGTCGCCGTCCTTGAACTTTCGCATGTGGAGCTGGCACAGGGTGGTGGCCTTCTGCGGGCCGTGGGCGCGTCCGTTCACCACCGCGCCGCAGGAGCCGCAGATGCCCTCGCGGCAGTCATGGTCGAAGGCGACGGGCTCCTCGCCCTTCTTCTCGAGATCGGCGTTGACCACGTCGAGCATTTCCAGGAAGGAAATGTCCGTGGACACGCCCCCCGCCTCGATGGTCTGGAACGCGCCGGGCGCGTCCGGCCCCTTTTGCCGCCACACTTTCAGGGTCAGGTTGATTGTTCCGCCGTCCATCACTTGTAACTCCTCTGGGAAAGGTGCACTTCCGTGAACTCAAGGGGCTCCTTGTGCAGCGCCGGGGCCGCGCCCGCCCCCCTGTGCTCCCATGCCGCGGCGTAGCAGAAGTTCTCGTCGTCGCGGAGCGCCTCGCCCTCGTCCGTCTGCGACTCCTCGCGGAAATGGCCGCCGCAGGATTCCTTGCGGTGCAGGGCGTCGGTGACCATCAGCTCGGCGAATTCCATGAAGTCCGCCACGCGCAGCGCCCGCTCCAGCACCTGGTTGAAGGTGCCCGGCTCGCCGGTGACATTGATGTTGCCCCAGAACTCCTCCCGGATTTCCGGGATTTTTGCCAGGGCCTCGGTGAGGCCCTTCTCGTTGCGGCCCATGCCGCATTTGTCCCACAGCAGCAGGCCGAGTTCGCGGTGCAGCTCGTTCACCGTGCGCCCGCCCTTGAGCGACATTATCCTGCTGATGCGCTCCCCGGCCTCGCGCTCGGCGGCCTTCGCCTCGGGCGCGTCGGGGGAGACCTTCGCGGGGCCCGCCTGGGCCAGGAAGTCGCCGATGGTGTAGGGCAGCACGAAATAGCCGTCCGCGAGCCCCTGCATGAGCGCGCTCGCGCCGAGGCGGTTCGCGCCGTGGTCCGAGAAGTTGGCCTCGCCGATCACGTGCAGTCCGGGAAGGTTGCTCATGAGGTTGTAGTCCACCCAGAGGCCGCCCATCGTGTAGTGGACGGCGGGGAAGATGGTCATGGGCTCCTTGTAGGGATCCGTGTCGGCGATGCGCTCGTACATCTCGAAGAGGTTGCCGTACTTCTCGCTGATCACCGCCGCGCCGTCGCGGGCGATGGCGTCCCGGAAGTCCAGGTACACCGCGTTGCCGCCGTCCACGCCCAGCCCGGCGTCGCACATGGACTTTGCGTTGCGGGAGGCCACGTCGCGCGGCACGAGGTTGCCGAAGCTCGGGTATTTCTCCTCCAGGTAATAAAAGCGGTCCTCTTCGGGGATGTCGTTCGGCGCGCGGCGGTCGCCCTTCTTTTTCGGCACCCAGATGCGCCCGTCGTTGCGCAGGCTCTCGCTCATCAGCGTCAGCTTTGACTGGAGCGCGCCGTGCACCGGGATGCAGGTGGGATGGATTTGGGTGTAGCAGGGGTTGGCGAAGAAGGCGCCGCGCCTGTGGGCGCGCCACGCCGCCGACACGTTGCAGCTCTTGCCGTTCGTGGACAGGTAGAACACGTTGCCGTAGCCGCCCGTGGCCAGCACCACCGCGTCCGCCGTGTGCCGCTCAAGGGCGCCCGTGAGCAGGTTGCGCGCGATGATGCCGGCGGCGCGGCCGTTCACCACGATGAGGTCCATCAGCTCGCGCCGGGGGAACAGGGTCACATTGCCGGAGGCGGCCTCCTTCATGAGCGCGCCGTAGGCGCCCAGCAGCAGCTGCTGGCCCGTCTGGCCCCGGGCGTAGAAGGTGCGCGACACCTGCGCGCCGCCGAAGGAGCGGTTGTCCAGGTAGCCCGCGTAGTCGCGGGCGAAGGGCACGCCCTGCGCCACGCACTGGTCGATGATGCAGGTGCTCACCTCGGCGAGGCGGTGCACGTTCGCCTCGCGGGCGCGGTAGTCGCCGCCCTTGATGGTGTCGTAGAAGAGGCGGTGCACGCTGTCGCCGTCGTTCGGGTAGTTTTTCGCGGCGTTGATGCCGCCCTGGGCGGCGATGCTGTGGGCGCGGCGCGGGCTGTCGTTGATGCAGAAGGTCTTCACGTTGTAGCCGAGCTCGGATAGCGAGGCCGACGCGGACGCGCCCGCGAGCCCCGTGCCCACCACGATCACGGTGAACTTGCGCTTGTTGGCCGGATTCACCAGTTTCATCTCAAACTTGTGGCGGGTCCACTTCTGGGCCATCGGGCCGCCGGGAATTTTTGGGTTCAGCATGGGTTGTCGCTCCTTGTGGCAAAGTCCGCGGTTCGCGCGGGCTCAGGAAAGCAGATGCGTCTTGACCAGCACAAACACCGGGATGGAGGTGAACCCCAGCGCCACCAGCAGTCCCGCGGCGAGGGCCGTCTTTTCGGCGGCGGCCGTGGCGCGGTCGCTCAGCACGCCCGCCGTCACCCAGATGCTGGAGATGACATGGCTGAAGTGCAGGCCCACGGCCCACACCGCGCAGGTGTAGAGCAGCGCGCGGACGGGGCTGGCGAAACCGTTGAACACCACCCCGTAGAGGCCCAGGCTTTCGCCGCCCACCAGCGAGCGCGCCCCGGCCTTGTCCGCCAGGGTGAAGTCGTGGATGTGCAGCACCAGGAAGCACGCCACGGCCACGCCGGTGTAAATCATGGTCCGCGTGCCCATGCCCCGGTCCGCCCGGCGCACCGCCACCGCATAGCGGGAAACGCCGCCCGCCGCCCGGTTGATCAGCTTGAGCCACACCGTCATGGTGACATGGACGGTGAGGGCCGCGAGCATCACCAGCCGCACGAGCCACAGCCCCGGGCCCAGCGCCTGAAGATGCTCCGCGTAGGCGTTGAACGCGTCCGGGCCGAGAAACAGCAGGAAGTTGCCGCCCAGGTGCCCGAACACGAAGAGTGCCAGCGCAAGCCCCGAAAGGGCCGCCAGCAGTTCCATCGCCAAGGTGGTGGTCAGTTTGTTTTTCCAGGAAAGCACGTCGTTCATGGTGCCTTGTCCACTCCTGTCCTGTAAGCGCCGCGCGGCCCGAAAGGGCGCCGCAGGCCAATCTTACCATGTTTGCGTGCCGGAATCGGCTTTTGTGGGGCGGCCGGCGCCGGGTCATAGCGGGACTCCGGCGCCGGACCGCCCAAAACTGCGAGGTCGGTCGGGACGGAGTATACCAAGAAAAAATTCCTTATTGCAACTTTTAAGGAATTATTTCTCTATATGCCCCCAGAGGGGCTCAGCAGCGCTGCCGGTGCAGCGCGGGATCCACCGCCGCGGCCATCGCCGCCCCGTCAAGCCCGCCCCCGAGAAATTCATTGATGCGTTCCGCCGTCCCGGGTGGGTTTTCCAGCGCGTCCCTGTGCCCCACCTCCAGCACCGGCCATGCCGGGCGCCCCCCCAGCCACTCTTGAATCTGCGCGAGGTGCTTTTCATACAACCGCGCCATCCGCCGCGCGTCGGCCTCCGGGTCGGCGACGGGCATGCCGCGCTGTTCCAGCATTTTCCGCTGGGAGGCCAGCACCTCCGCCAGCGAGCGCCGCACGAAAATGATCCGGCAGCGCGTCTCCGGGGGAAGTTCGGGCAGCAGGAACGAGATGATTTTCACCGCCCTGCCGCGCGCGAGGGGAAGCCATTCCTTGTCCTCCCTCAGGCGCTTCACCCGCTCAAATTCAAAGTATCCCCTGGGGTTGCTCTCGTCGGCGGTGCGCACATGGTCGGTGAGCACGGCCATTCCGCCCGCCTCCAGCATGCGCATCACCATGGACGTTCCGGAGCGGGGCAGCCCCGAGACGACAACCGTTTCCTCCGGTGACAACGGGCTCATGCCGCCCCCGCCTCCCCGAAGCGCAGGCTTCTGTAATCCGCCACCCCCAGCCCCCGGTCGCGCCCCTCGCGGATGGTTCCAACGCTTTCCGGCTCGCGGCCCAGCATTTCCGCGCCGAAGGCGTCAAGGGCCACGATGTCCACACCCGCCGCAACAATTCCACCCCATTGCGTCTGGCACGACGGGCCGTTTCCGGTCATGATGCGGGTGGCGTCTAGCACGGCGATTTTCGGTTTCATGAACAGTGCAAGGTCAGTTATGGCGGCGGGAAGATCTGGGAGGAAAAGGCCCCGGTTTTCGGCAAGACCCATGTAATTTTTCATGCACAGGCTCACGCCCGCGGCACTGTGGAGCTTGGCTGCCGCCGCGCTGATCACCAGATCCGCCTCAAGAACACCCGCATGCACAGGCAGCCAGTCGATGCGCCGGCCCCTGATGGGGATAATTTTGAAATGGCTCCGCTCCATGGAGGCCATTTCCCCGCCCGCCCTGCGCACCGCGTCCGCGATGCCGCTGCGCTGCTGGCACAGTTCCTGGGGATGCCAGGAATGGTCCCCCACGCGCACCCGTGACGCGCCCGCCTCAAGACAGAGGCGCACCAGCGCCCCCACCACGCCGGGATGGGTGTTCGCCCCCTCCTCCGGTGTGCGCGCCCAGCCCATGTTCGGCTTCACCCAGACAACCTGGCCGGCGCGGACAAAGCGCCCCATGCCGCCCACCCCGCCCAGCGCCCGCCGTGTCAGTGTTTCCGCGGCAAGTTCCGCATCCGCGGGGGTGCCCGTCCACCGGGCCGCGCACATGTCGAGGGGCCGCGCCGCCGGAACCGGAGAAAGGGCGCAGGCGCCCGCCAGTGCGGAGGTCTTTAAAAAATCGCGTCTTGTGGGCTGCACACCACGCTCCTCATGGGGTTCCGGCGGACCATCCGCCGGAACCCCCACAGTATACCCCATCAGTTCCGGACGCAACCGCATCTTCCGCCCGGAAAAAGGCGGCCGCCCGGACCTCGGGGCGATCCGGGCGGCGCCATCAACAGGAATCAAGGCGGATTATGCGTTCAAATGGATCATGTTGACGCGACCAGTCCCGTGACAAGGGCCACCATCTCGTTCACCGGGGCGTCCTGCTGACGGTTGTATTTTATGAATTCCACATGGCCGTCCATGTACAGCACGTTGCCGCCGCCGGGGACATGGTTAAAGTAGTCCACCTTCGTCGCCACCGTGTCCCACATGATGGCCAGCGAGCTTTGCGCCTTGCTGCCCGCGGCGGGGTTGTTGATGTCCGTGATGAGGAAGCGCTCTATGCCCTCCTTGATGCGGTACACGGTGTTCCCCCCGCCCGTGCCGTACCCGGCATAGGAGGCGCTCAGTTCAAGGTCCTTGTCCAGTCCGGCAAAGCCCGCCTCGTAACTCTGGGGCGTTGCGATGACGGTGGGCAGGGTGAACAGCGCCCCGAGAACGCCCTCCAGCTGGGGTGATATTTTCGCGTCGTCGGGCACCGCGCCCAGGTCGCGTCCGAGGATGGCCGCTATCGAGTTGACCAGTGATGCCGCGTCGCGGGTGGCGTCTGCCGCGTTGCACTTGTCAAAGAGCCAGCCAAAATAGGTGTAGCACTTCGGCACGGTGTACCAGTGCGCCCAGTCGCCCGCGAAGGGCGAGTATTTCGCCAGCTTGCTGGTCTTGTTCTCATCATCATAGTACAGGTCCTCGTCGGTTATTGTCGCCGACGAGGGGCAGCGGAAAAGGTTGGTGTCCGTGAGGTATTCCGGGAAGACGGAATAGGCGCAGGGCATGGTCAGAAAACCGGGGGACGTGTTTGGCGGCTGGTGCTGCGCGGGCGGGAACATGCCGCCGCGCGCCTCGCCGCTGTACATTTTGAGCACCACACCAAACTGCTTGAGGTTGTTTTGGCAACTTGAGCGGCGCGCGGCTTCCCGGGCGCGCGCCAAGGCCGGAAGCAGTATCGCCGCAAGAATGCCGATGATCGCGATGACAACCAGCAGCTCAATCAGGGTGAACCCGCGTTTATGCCCCATGATGTCTTGTCCTCCCGTTTGGACTTCCCTGGATGCCGGGCGTCCGGTTGATTTATTCATAAAATTATTATAGGGTAACCGGTGGAAATTGACCATGCATAGAAGTTTCGAAAGCATAAGCCAGACTATCGTTTTTCCTGAGGGAACCTCCCACTGGACGATTCCCCTTCACCTGCCGCCCTGCGCCTCCCTGAGGGAGGCGGGGGTGGTGGTGGCCGGCGTCAGCGAAACACCGCATGGATACCTCATTGAGCGGCGCGCGCCGGGCTTCAACGAAATCCTCTTCACGCTTGAGGGGGCCGGCCGCCTTTGCAGCGGCAGGGAGGAGCACATCGTCCCGCGGGGGTCGGCGATGCTGCTGGCGGCGGGGAGCCGCTATCGTTATGAAACGGAGGGGGCGCCCTGGCGCATTCTCTGGTTCCACTTAAGTCCCCAGGAAATGTGGGAGGGCACGTTTGGCGGGCGCTGCCATGTGCGGCCCGCGCTTGTGCTGGAGGAGCTCCATCGGGCCACCGAGGGGTTGCTGGCGGAAACCATGTGCGCCGATGTTGTGGCGGGTCAGCTTGCGGAAACCTTTGCCAGCCAGATTGTTTTGTTTCTCCGCCGCGAACTTCACGGGAGCGGGGAGGACAGCCGGGAGCGCAGGTTCCGCCAGCCGCTTGGCGAGCTTTGGGCGGAGGTGAACGCCCACCTTGACCTGGAATGGACGGTGGCGATGATGGCGGAAAGGATGTCCATGTCACCCCCGCATTTTTTCCGTGTATGCCGCAAGGCGGTGGGGCACAGTCCCATGCGGATGCTCTTCCTGCTGCGCATGCGCCGCGCCGAGGAGCTGCTTTCCAAGCATGACTATCCCCTGAAGACCATCGCCGCTTTTCTTGGTTATGGCAGCCCCTTTGCGCTGTCCAGCGCCTTCAGGCGTCACCGGGGAATGAGCCCCAAGGAATTCAGGACGTTGCATGGGGCTTTACCCGACCGGCCCGCGATGCAAAAAGGTTGAACCATGTTTACGGAATGGCATGCGTGGAACTATCATGAAAAATGTTCCAAGGGTGCCCTAAAATTCCTGAAAGGGCTTGTCGCGGTCAAAATCTGGCAGGCACATTTCCCGGCTGTCGAGCTCCTGCACGAGGAGGTGTTCAAATCCGAGTTTTTCCGCGAAATCCACCACGTCCCGGTATTCTTTGGGGTGCAGGGACCGGGCTATTTGAGGATGCTCCATGGCCTTGTGCTGGGGTGAATACTGGCTCATCAGGCTGATCGTCACCCCCGTCATGCCCTCGTCGGCGAGCCACAGCAGGAAATCGAAGGAACCGGACGCGTTGTCCGGGAGCACAAGGTGGCGGATGATGACGCCGCTTTGGGCGATTTCCCCCTTACAAAGGAGCGGACCGGACTGGCGGAACATGCGCAGCACGGCGCGCTTTGCCGTTTCGGGGTAATTGGCGGCGCGCGAGTAGCAACGCGCGGGCTCCGTGTCCGTGTACTTCACATCGGGGAGCCACACATCCACAATGTGGTCCAGCAGCCTCACCAGCTCCTCCGAGTCGTAGCCGTTGGTGTTGTACACCACCGGCAGGCGCAGCCCCCCGGAATAAGCCGCCTCCAGCGCAAGCACGGCGGGCAGGATGTACTGGGTGGGCGTGACCAGGTTGATGTTTTCCACGCCCTGCGCCTGGAGGCTTAGAAATTCCTCCGCCAGTTCTGAAAAATGCCCGGAGCGGCCCTCGCCGCCCTGGCTGATCTGCCAGTTCTGGCAGAACACGCAGCGCAGGCAGCAGTGGGAGAAAAAGACCGTGCCCGAGCCGCCCCGGCCCACCAGCATCGGCTCCTCGCCGAAATGGGGCAGCGCCGCCGACCAGCGCGCATGCTCCAGCCCCTCCGCGCCCGCGCGGCACACCCCCGCCTGGCCGCCCGCCCGGTCCGCGCCGCAGGCGCGCCCGCAGGCGCGGCAGGATGAAACGAACGCCCGCAGTTCGGGCAGCACCGTGCGGATGCGTTCCAGTTTTTTGTCCGGATCAACCGTTGGCATGGGTCTTCCCGCGCGCGGGTTCCTCCCCGCGCCGGGCTGGATTCTAGCAGAAACGGCGTGATTGGGTGGTTTTTCGGCCCCGGCGGGCTGTTCCGTCTTTGCAATTTCCGCCGGGGCGGGGCATAATAAGCCCCAGAGGTTGGTCAAATTTCATTGTGAAACGCCGCGCGCGCCCCCCGTGGTTCGCGCGGCTTTCCTCAAGGAGCCAAAAAAATGGACTACCGCATCGAGAAAGACACGATGGGCGACATGAGGGTGCCCGCGGACAAATACTACGGCTGCCAGACGGCGCGTTCGATTCAGAATTTCCGTATCGGCGGGGAGCGCATGCCGCGCGAACTGATCCGCGCGCTGGGCATCCTGAAAAAGGCCGCGGCGCTGGTCAACCGCGACATGGGCCTGCTTGACGGAAAGCTGGCGGAGGCAGTCTGCGCCGCCGCCGGCGAGGTGATCGAAGGAAAGCTCGACGAACATTTTCCGCTGGTGATCTGGCAGACCGGCAGCGGCACCCAGACGAACATGAACGCCAACGAGGTAATCTCGAACCGTGCGATAGAACTGCTGGGCGGCGAGCTGGGCAGCAAGAAGCCTGTCCATCCCAACGACCATGTGAACATGTCCCAGTCCTCCAACGACACCTTCCCCACGGCGATGAGCATTGCGGCGGTGGAGCAGATCCACAACCGGCTCGTCCCCGCGCTGGAGGCCCTGCGGGACGCCCTCCAGGAAAAGGCGGACGCCTTCGCGGACATCATAAAAATCGGGCGCACCCACCTCATGGACGCCACGCCGCTCACCCTTGGCCAGGAGTTCTCCGGCTACGCCCAGCAGGTTGCCAACGGCGTCGCGCGGGTGAACCAGACCCTGCCGAGACTGGCGGAGCTGGCCATCGGCGGCACGGCGGTGGGCACCGGGCTGAATACGAAGGCGGGCTACGCCGAGGCCATGGCGGACGCCATCGCCGAACTGACCGGCCTGCCCTTCACCTCCGCGCCGAACAAATTCGAGGCGCTTGCCGCCCACGACGCCATGGTCATGACCCACGGCGCGCTGAAGACCGTGGCGGCGGGCCTCATGAAAATCGCCAACGATCTGCGCTGGCTGGGCAGCGGACCCCGCTGCGGCATCGGCGAGCTGCTGCTGCCGGAAAACGAGCCGGGCTCGTCCATCATGCCGGGCAAGGTGAACCCCACCCAGAGCGAGGCCATGACCATGGTCGCCGCCCAGGTGATGGGCAACGACGTCACCGTGAACATTGCGGGCGCCTCCGGAAACTTCGAGTTGAACGTGTTCAAACCGGTGATCATTTACAACGTGCTTCAGTCCATCCGGCTGCTTGCCGACGCCGCCGACTCCTTCCGCGAAAACTGCGTGGCCGGACTGGAGGCCAACACGCGCCAAATCACCGCGCATCTCAACAACTCGCTCATGCTGGTGACCGCGCTCAACAGTAAAATCGGCTACGACAACGCCGCGAAAATCGCCAAAACCGCCCACAAAAACGGCACCACGCTGAAGGAGGAGGCGCTCAACCTGGGTTTCCTCACGGCGGAAGAATTTGACCAGGCGGTGGACCCGTCCAAAATGATCGGCCCCTCCGACTGAGCGGGCCGGGGAACTTCTGAATCAACGGCCGGAAATCCGGTACAATGACCGCCGGTTTCCACCGTTTCCGAAAGCGAGGAATTGTCATGTCCGAAGAAAAACAGTTCGCGCGCACCCTGGTGACCAGCGCGCTGCCCTACGCCAACGGCCACATCCATCTGGGCCACATTGCGGGGGCCTATCTTCCGGCGGACGTCTATGTCCGGTACCTGCGCCTGCGCGGCAGGAAGGTGCTCTATATCGGCGGCTCCGACGAGTACGGCGTGCCCATCACACTGACGGCGCTGAAGGAGGGCATCACCCCGCAGGACGTGATTGACCGGTACCACACTGCCAATGCGGAGGCCTTCCGCCGTTTGGGCATCTCCTACGACCTCTACGGGCGCACCTCGTGGCCGCTGCACGTGGACACGACCCAGCGCTTTTTCACCACGCTGGACAGGGGAGGCCACATCCATGAGCAGGAAATGGAGCTGTGGTTCTCGCCGCAGCTCGGCAAGTTCCTGCCGGACCGCTATGTGAAGGGCACCTGCCCGAAATGCGGCTACGCCGACGCGAACGGTGACGAGTGCGAGGCCTGCGGCGCCCAGTACAGCGCAAAGGACCTGGTCAATCCCAGGGCAAACGTGCCGGGCGACACCTCCACGCCGGAGCTTCGCAAGTCAAAGCACTGGTTTCTGAACCTTCCCGACTTCACGGAACGGCTGAAGGCCTGGCTGGAAAATCATCCCGAGTGGCGCGCCAACGTCAAGGGAATCGCCCAGGGATGGGTGGGCGATTTGCGCCCGCGCTGCATCACCCGCGACACGGACTGGGGCGTGCCCATTCCCGTGGACGATCCCGGCGCGGCGGACAAGCGCATCTACGTGTGGTTTGACGCGCCCATCGGCTACATCACCAACACCCGCCAGTGGGCGCTGGACGCCGGGCTGGGCGAGGACGGATGGAAACCCTGGTGGCAGGACGAGTCCACGCGGCTGGTGCATTTCATCGGCAAGGACAACGTGCCCTTCCACGCGGTCATCTTTCCCGCCATGCTCATGGGCCAGGGGGACTACATCCTCGCCGACCATGTGGTGGGCAACGAGTACCTGAACATATTCAACCGCCGCACCGGCCAGTCGGAAAAGGGCTCCAAGTCCAGGGGCAACATGATCACCGTGCGCTGGGCGCTCGAGCAGTTCCCCGCGGACGCGCTCCGCTACTACCTCTGCGCCATCGCCCCGGAATCTAAGGACTCCGACTTCGACTGGGACGACTTCATGAACCGCTACAACGGCGAGTTGTGCGACGTGGTGGGCAATTTCGTGCACCGCTCCCTGACCATGACGGTGAAGAACTTTGACGGAAAAGTGCCGGAGGCCGGGGAGCTTCTTGCGGAGGATGCGGCCATGCTCGACGCCATCGGCGAGCATGCCGGGCTTGTGGCCGAGTCCCTTGGTGAATTCCGTTTCCGCCAGGCCGTGGAGCGGCTCATCGAGCTGGGCCGTAGGGCGAATGTGTACTTCGACGCCATGCAGCCCTGGGTCACCCGGAAGACGGACATGATCCGCACGGGCACCACGCTGCATGTCTGCTGCCAGGTGGTGCGGGGGCTTTGCGTGCTCATGGCCCCGTTCCTGCCCGAAGGGGCGCGCACCCTTGCCGGCATTCTCAATGTCTCCCTGCCTGAAAACGGTCCGGAGGGCGGCGGGGACGGCTGGGATCAGGCCATTGAGCGGCTTGCGGCGGGTTCCCCGCTGAACACGCCCGTGGTGCTCTTTCCCAAACTGGACAAGGACCGCATCGCCGAGCTGGCCGAGGCGCACCAGCGCGGCGAGGCCTGCTGACCCGCACCCAACCGCGCCGGAACGGAGCCGTTTCCATGAAGCGCAGGGAGTTTCTTGTTCTCGCCGCGGCGGGCGCGGCGGCCTCGTCCGTGCGCGCGCAAAGCGGCGCGGATCTTGAGCCCTTCTCTTTCTGTGTCATCGCCGATCCCCACGGAAGCGAGGCGGCGAAGCCCGAACTGGAAAGATATGGCACCGCCGCGGACAAGTTTATGCGCTGTTTTGGGGTGATGGCGGAAATGAAGGGTGGTGACGCGCCCGATTTCTGCCTGGTGGCGGGCGACATCCAGCTTGACGGGCTAAAAGACCGGCTCAAGGACGTTTCCACGCCCCTGCACATGGTGGCGGGAAACCACGAATCCACCCCGGAAAAACGCCAGATGTTGCGGAACGCCTTCCCCGGTGACTTCAAAAAGGACGGGAAGGAATCGGATTATTATTCATTCATCCATAAGGGGGTGCGCTTCATCGCGGTGTGCGACGCGGGCGCGGGCGGGGAGCATGTGGGGCAGTTTTGCTCGGAAAACATCCGGCCCTCCGGCCAGTGTGAATGGCTGGAGGGGGAACTGTCGGCACGGGAGCCCGTGAAAATCCTCTTTGCCCACATCCCCCCCGAGCGCGGCGGCGGGGATCAAAACATGTTCATGAGCCGGAACGATTCCCGCTGGTTCAACAGGCTCATCGCGGAGACCCGCCCGTCGGCTTGCTTCTTTGGCCATCTGCACCAGCCCACCCTGGAATACCGCATTGGTGACACCCGCATGTTCCAGGTCCGCTCCTGCTGCTGGAATTTCAACCGCGAACCGGTGGGTTTCCTGCACGTTTCGGTGGCCGCCGGCGGCGTCCTCACCGTGCGGGACATTGAAACCGGCCGTTGTTTGTGACAGGCACAGGCGAAAGATCTGTTATTTTTTCACTGTGTGTGGTAGATTAAAACAGTAAAGTCCGTCCGCCGGGGACGGACTGCCGCAAGGAGGCACGCTAATGGCTGGAACATTGGGCGGTTGCGTCAACCATCCGGGAATCGAGGCGGTGGTCCGGTGCAGGCAATGCGGAAAGGCGTTGTGCAAGACCTGCGTCGTTCCGGGGCAGACGGGCACTTTCTGCTCCGTCCCCTGCCGCGACAAGCATCAGGCGTTTGTGAACGAGGCCCGCGACACCGAGGTGCGGAAGGGGGGCGGTGGAAACACCCTACTCCGGCTTCGGAAGTTTTTGGGGGGGCTGATTGTTTTCGTTGCTGTTGTGGTGGCGTTGCTGGTGGTTGCCTCTTTCGTGGAAATCCCCGTGCTCTCCGGACTGGCGCGGACCGCGCGGGGAATCATTGGTTTCTAACGGATTGATTTTCTAATCCAACAACAAGGAGGGCGTATGGACCTGAGCGGACTGAAATGGCCTTTGATTATCCTCGTGGTGGTGGGTGTGGGCTGGCTGGCCTCCAGCGGCGGCGTGAATTACATGGTCACCAGTTTTACCAAGGCCACCCCGGGAGCGGATGCCGCGAAGGACGCGACGGACGAGGCCGGCCTCACACGGGTCGGCGGTTATCTCATGTATCTGCTGCGCTACGAGAAGGCCGCGGGGGTGATGCAGCTCGCCATCGACCGTTACGGCACAACCGGCAAAAACTACTGGTACAACCAGTACAGGATTGCCAAGTGCCTTGAAAAAATGGGGCAGCCGCAGATGGGCTACAATGTGCTGCAGGAACTCATCGCCGCCGACGCGCGGCAGTACGATGACCGCATCCCCAACCTGGATGTGCTGAGGGCGCGCGCCTCAAAGCTGAAGGAAGTGAACGGTTTCTAGCATTTTGAGGAATTCAACCGGCCCGGATACAAACCGGGCCGGTTTTTTTTGCGCCGGTTTGGCGTGGTTCGCCTTCATCGGGTAAAATAACACATCCATGCCGCCGTTCCACACGGGGTGGGGTGTGCGCATGTCCCCGGACTATGAAGCCAATTGACGACAAAATAAGCCGGATGAGCGCTCTTGTGCCGCTTCTCCTGCTCTGCCTGTTTCCGGTGTCGGTGTCATTCGCCCAGACCGCCGAAAACCCTGTGCCTCCGGACGAGGAGACGGCCGCCATGGCCGCGCCCGCCCTTGGGGGGACCGCTCCGGCCGGGGAAGAACCGGTGTTGGAGGAGGAGCCGGGCATGCTCCTTGAAACGGTGGAGCCCAGCCCCGCCGCGCCTCCCGTGGAACAGATGCCACCGGAGACCCCGGCCGCCGAACCGGCGGAGGGGGGGGCACCCCCGGAAACGCCACCTGCCGAACCGGCGGTTGCAAGCACGCCATATCAGGCACCAACAGGCCCCATACGCGCCGTGGTCGTTGATCCGGGCCATGGCGGCCGGGATGCGGGCATGGTCGGCCCCGCCGGGACTTCCGAAAAGGAGGCCGTGCTCGCCCTTGCCCGGGGTTTGGAAAAGGTGCTGGGTGAGGCCGGACTCTCCGTGTCGCTGACCCGCACGGAGGACCGGGCGCTCTCGAACAGTGAAAGGGCGCTGGTGGCCAAAGACAAAAAAGCCGGGTTGCTGGTGGGTGTCCATGCGGGTTCCTCGCCCGCCCAGGCCGGACCCTTGTTTGCCTTTTTCCATGCCCCGGATGATCCCTCCTCCGGCGGGACTGCCGCGCTGGCGGCGCGGGCGCGGGCCGTGGCCGAGGCTGCGGCGCGGGTGTTGAACCAGGCGGGGGGGCCGCCGGTGGCGGTTGTCCGCACAGCGCCCCTGCGCCTGCAAAGCGCCGCGGGTGCGCCCTGTGTCCTGGTGGAATGCGCCGCACTCAACCTGCCCGGCGGGGAGGAGGCGCTTCGGGATGAACGGCAGCGGGAGGCCATGGCCAAACAATTGGGGGACGCCCTAGCGGCGGCCGTCAAGGAACAACAATAATCCGGCGGCGCGCCGGCGGGTGAAACATCGTGCGTTCGGAAAACAAAAAAAGCGCGCTTGTAAAACTTGGCCTCTCCCTCTGGGCGCTGGCCACGCTTGTCCTTTGTTTTGTGGCGGTGCTGCTGTTCAATGAACTGGTGAGGAACGGCGCAAACCCGCTCGCCCCGCTTTCTCCGGCCCGGGAGACGGGGACGGTGTCGGGCAATACGGCCCCCGAGGGAAATCCGAAGGCCGGTTCAAAGGAAATCAGCCTGTTTTTTGCGCTTCCGGACGGCACGGCCCTCGCCGCGGAACCCGCCGCAATTGAGCCGGGCGCCGCCACGGTGGAAAACTGCCGCCGCGCGCTGGAGGCATTAATCGCCGGACCCCGCCGGGGGGGGCTCTCACCCGTGCTGCCCGCCGGGACAAAAATGCGCGGACTTTATCTCATGGATTCCGGGCAGCTTATCGTGGACCTTTCCGGCGAGCTGGTGCTCGCGTTCAACGCGGTGAAAAGCGCCTCCGCCGAGTCCCTGATGGTGCAGGCTGTTGCCAACACGGTGGCGCAGGAGTCGTTGTGCGGGCCGGATGCGGCCAGGGTCGTCCAGGTGCGTTTCCTGGTCGAGGGCGCCGCGCCGCAGGAGGGCTTTCCCGCGCACATCGACCTCACCATGCCTGTAGTCCCCGACCAGCGCTGGGTGCGGACGGCGGGCGGATGAGCGCGCGCGGGGTGTCAGAAGCCGCCGTGGGCATTTTCGACTCCGGGGTGGGCGGTCTCACCGTGCTAAAGCAGGTGGCCCGCAGGTTGCCCGGGGAGCATCTTGTCTACCTGGGTGACACCGCGCGGGTTCCCTACGGCACAAAGTCGCCTGACACGGTGATCCGTTACGCCCGCGCCTGCGCCGCAAAACTGTCCGGCTGCGGCATAAAGTTGCTGGTGGTCGCCTGCAACACCGCGTCGGCCTTCGCCCTCGACACGCTCCGCGCCGAACTGCCCGTGCCCGTGGTGGGCGTGGTGGAGCCGGGAGCCCGCGAGGCCGTGGCAAGGACCCGCTCACGCCGGGTGGGTGTCATCGGCACCTCGGGCACCGTTGCCAGCGGCGCCTACACCCGCGCCATCGCCGCGCTGGATCCGGACATCCGGGTTTTTGCCAGGGCCTGTCCGCTTTTTGTGCCCCTCGCCGAGGACGGCCTGGTTTCCGGCCCCATTCCCCGCGCGGTGGCGGAGAAGTACCTGGCGGTGTTCCGGCGGCGGGCCGTGGACACCCTGGTTCTGGGCTGCACCCACTACCCGCTGCTGCGCGGCGCGGTTGCGGCGGCCGTTGGGCCGGGGGTGCGGCTTGTGGATAGCGCCCGCGAAACGGCCAAGGCCGTGGAACGGGAACTGGTCCAACGCGGCATGCTTCGGGACGGCGGCGGCCCGGCCGTGCGCCGTTTCCTGGTCAGCGACGGCCCGGGGGCCTTTGCGCGCACCGGTGCGCGTTTTTTGGGAAAGCCGCTGAGAAATGTGGAATGGATTGACGTCTGACCTTTTTTTCGGCACGGTTTCATTTTGTGCGTTTCCGGCGGTGTCCGGGGGGCGCGTTGGGCGCCGCAGTGAGCCTTCATGATTCGAGGTAACCAAAAAAAATCTTCCGGCGGTGCGGGGCACCGTCCGGGAAGGCAAACCCGGCCCGCAAAACGGCCAAAGCGAAAGGTCGCGTTCCGGCCTTGGCTGTGGGCCTTGCTTGCCCTTTTGGCGGGGCTGGTTTCCCCCTTTGCGGTGCGTCTCACCGATCCCCCCGCCCCTGAAATCACCACGCACACCGCGGTGATGGCCCGCGTCTTTGACGCGGTTCTCGTCGGCCTGGGGGTTGACGCGGTGGACATTGCCGTTTCCGGGGACAAGGTTTCGGGCCGCATCACGGAGTTTCCGCCAACTCCCCGCTACACGGTGAAACTGCCGGTGCGGACCGGATGGCCCGAGTTGCGCAGGCAGATTGTCGCCGGGCTGTCCCGTGAAAAGATCACCGCCGTGGAGTCCCGCGCCCCCACAGGCGCGCCCATGCTGCGGCTTTTTGCGGGCCGGGCCATGATTGCCGAGGCGGTGTTTGAGCGTCGGGTCGGTGACGCCGTGGCCGCCCCTGCGGCGGTGCTCAATCCCGTGCCGGACACCATGGCGGAGGAGCCGGCCGCGCCTCTCCCTCCTGCCCCTCCCGTCCCGACACCGTCCGAAGAGGCCGCCGTTTCCGAAACGGAACTGTTGCTGGAGCCGCTGGTGGATCCGGCCTCCACCGCCCCTCCCTCTGCGTCCGGCGCGTCGCCCGTGCCGACGCCTGCGGAACCCTCCCCCGCGCCGGATGAGCCCGCTGCGGCACAGCCCGTCACCCAGGCCAATTCCGGGGCGGAGGAGGAAATGGCGGCCTGCCTGGAACTGGGCGGCACCATACTGGAAATGCTGAGCGACACGGGGGCTGTCATTGAGCGGATGCCCCTGGAGGAGAACGAGCTTTCCAGAACGCCCAAATACAAAATGATCATCAAGCCCCCGCTTGCTTCCGGAGAATTGGAGGGGGTCTTCTCCGACATTACCGACGCCTTTGATGTCTGGCTGGAGTCATGGACCGACCGCAACGGCCAGACCGTTGTAAATGTGATGCGTGGACACATCATCTGCATGGAGATCATGCTGGTGGAGGTGAAGCCGGAGCCTGAACCCGCGCCGGAACCGCCGCCGCCGCAAATCCCGGTGCCGCCCCTACCGCCGCCGCCTGTGCTGGTGCAGAGGCCGGATTCCACGCCCGCCGCGCCGGAAGGTGGGGCGCAAATGGCCGTCATCCTGGATGATGGCGGATATGCCAGTGTGGACATTGACACGGTGCTCGCCCTGGACAACCGTCTCACCCTGTCCATCCTGCCGAACACACCGCTCTGCCGCACCCTCGCGGAGCGGGCCTCCCGCGCGGGCTTTGAGGTGATGCTGCACATGCCCATGGATGCGGGCGGCCGCATCCGCCCCTTCCCGGGCCAGCTTGAACTGGCCATGGACAAGGCGGCCGTGCAGCGGCTGACCCGCGAGGCCCTGGCGCAGGTGCCGGGCGCGCGGGGGGTGAACAACCACACCGGCGGGGTCTTCGTGCGCGACCATGAGAAAATGGTATGGTTTATGGAGATCGTGCGCGATGCGGGCCTGTTTTTTGTGGACAGCCGCACCGTCGGAAGCACACGCGGTTATGCCGCGGCGGTGCAGCTTGGCGTGCGCGCGGCCAACCGTGACGTGTTTTTGGACAATGACAGCAATCCCGCGAAAATTCGCGCGCAGTTTGAGGAATTGGCGGGCAGGGCGCTGGCCCAGGGCCGTGCAGTGGGCATCGGCCATTTCCGGCCAAACACGGTGGCGGTGCTGGCCGAGATGCTGCCCGGTCTGGCGCGGCGCGGCATCACCCTGGTTCATGTTTCGGAGCTTGTGCAATGAGTGTGATTCTTGGAATTGAAACCTCCTGTGACGAGACCGGCGTCGCCGTGGTGGCCGAAGGCAGGACGGTGCTGTCCAACCTTGTCATCTCACAGATAGACATCCACAAGGTCTACGGGGGCGTGGTGCCCGAAATCGCCTCGCGCCAGCACATCAAGGCCGTGTATCCGCTTGTGGACGCCGCGCTCAGGGAGGCCGGAATCGCGCACAACGGCGCGGACACGGGCATTGACGCAATCGCCGCCACCCAGGGCCCAGGCCTGCTGGGTTCGCTGCTGGTGGGGCTCGGCTTTGCCAAGGCCCTGGCCTATGCCTGGAAAAAGCCCTTTGTGCCCGTGCACCATATTGAGGGCCATCTTTTTTCGGCGTTTTTGGGCGGCAAGGCGCCGGAGTTTCCCTTTCTCGCACTGGTGGTCAGCGGGGGGCACACCCAGATTATCCAGTGTGCCGCGCCGCACCACTATGAAATCCTCGCCACCACGCGTGACGATGCCGTGGGAGAATCCTTCGACAAGGTGGCCCGCCTGCTCGGACTCCCCTATCCCGGCGGGCCCTCCATTCAAAAGGCGGCGCGGGACGGCAATCCGCTGGCCTTCAAATTTCCCCGCGCGATGATGAAAAGGGACACGCTGGATTTCAGTTACAGCGGGCTGAAAACCGCCGCGCTCTACGCCATGCGCGAAACGGAAAACCCAAACACGGCGGATCTCGCCGCCAGTTTTCAGGAGGCGGCGGTGGACACGCTCATCCTCAAAACCCGTCTTGCCATTGGGCAAACCGGCGCGGAACGCTTGGTGATTGCCGGGGGTGTCGCCGCCAATGCACTGCTCCGGGAACGGGCGCTGGAGTTGCCTGTGGAGGTTTTCCTGCCCGCCTTCAAATACTGTGTGGACAACGGTGCCATGATTGCCGCCGCCGCCCATTCCCGTTTCTCCCTCGGCCTTTGCGGTGTCGGTATGGATGCCGCCGCAGACCCTTCGTTGCCCCTTTGTGGCTGACGGTAAGGCCGGCCTGAAAATGTGAGAATCCCGACAAACAACCAATAAAACAGGAATATTTATTGGTTTGTTTGAAAAAAGGGATTGTTTTCTGTATATTTCCCGCCGTACGCATCTTGGGGCGTGCATCAGGTCAAGGTGGAGACACCCGTCTCATATCCAAAAAAAGGTGGACTTATGCCGCAGGGAAATCCCTACTCTTTTTTCAAAACAAGCGTTATTATGGTTTTTAGTGCAATGATGGTTCTTCCTTGGGGGATGGCTTGGGCGGGCGCGTTGGATCGGACCGGGGCGGTGGGAGCCCGTGACATCGGTTTTGGCGGTGACCCGGACGGGCTTCGTCTCCAGGACAACCTGGCATCCAAAATGATGCTGGAGGAGATGTGGATCAACGGTTCCATTGAGGTGATACGCCCCAAATTCACCTACAAGGACACGCGGGGCCATGAGGTGAATTCCCGGTCAATCGCGCACCCCATGCCCTATGTGAATTATGCCCAGCCGGTGAACGAGTGGATGGCGGCGGGGGTCTCCCTTTTCACCCCCTACGGACTGGGCACCAGTTTCCGCAACAACCCCCAGCAACTGGGCTATGACACGGCCACCCTCATATCCCTGACCTGCACCATGCCTTCCGTGGCCTTCCGGCTCACGGACAAATTGTCCCTGGGCGTGGGTGTCGGTCTGGGCTTCGCCCAGTTGAAATATGAGGCCCCCTTTGACATCAACAGGGTGCCGACGCCCGTTACACAGAAAACAACGGCATGGGCTTCGGGCTCAACGGCGGGGCCGGACTCGTCTACGAGGTGACGGACGGTCTGACCATGGGCGTCAACTGGATGAGCCCCACAAAGGCGCATGTTGACGGGAAAACCAACCTTTCCATCGGCCATTTCAGCCTGCGCGACGATTTCGACGCCTATGTCACCTTCCCCTCAAAGCTGGACTATGCGGTGGCCTGGAAGGTCGGGGAAAAAACGCTGATTGCCGCGGACATCAACTTCTTCAATTATTCGAAGACCCCGAACGATCTCACCCTGAAACTGGACCGGCTGGGCATGAAGAAGGGCTGCGACAACGGCTGGAAAGACAACATCGGCACCCACATTGGTGTGAGCCACAGGATTGACGACAGGTGGACCGTCCGGGCGGGCGGCGGTTTTATGACCCAGGCCATTCCGGACAAGTCCGTCAACACGCTCACCCTGGACGTGGAGGGATGGAATGTGGCCGGCGGCGTGTCTTGCCGGTTTTCCGACAAATTTGCCCTGGATGCGGGTGTCACCCATGGCTTCGGCCACAACGTGGTCAACAAGGGCATCCGCGGCAGCGAGGAATACGGCGCGGCCATCACCACCTTCGTTCTTGGGGGGAACTGGGAATTTTAAGCCCGCGCTCCCCGGTGATTGGCAAGGTGCAGGGTGATGCCCGCCACAATCAGCGCGATTCCGGCCACCTTCCAGCCGTCCACCCGGTGGCCGAAGATCGCCACGTCAAACACCGCGCCAAAAACAATCTGTGAAAGGCCGACCACCGACACCAGGGTCGGCCTTCCCTTTTGGTACGCCGCGGTCATGAGCAGCTGGCCGAGCGTGCCGGTGACGCCGATGGCCCCCAGCAGGAACCAGTGGGTGTTTCCCCCGAAGACGCCCGCAAGAAGCGGGGCGTGGGGAAGGGAGAGGGCCAGCGTCACCACCGTGGAAAAGCCCGAAAAATGCATCACCACCGTCTCGCGGGGATAATCGCGGGTTCGGCTCAGGCTCACCATGGCCACCGCCACCGCCACCGAACCGGCCACCGCCAGCAGCAACGGCAGTGACTCCGCCGAGAAGGAGGGCCGTTCCATCAGCCAAACCCCGCCCAGCGCCATCGTGATGTGCGCCAGGGAGGCGGCGGGCGGTTTCGCCCGTTCCAGCACGGCCATGATGACCGCAATCCAAAGGGGGCTCATGGCGAAAATCACCACCGTGTCCGTCACAGGCAGGCGGCTGATGCTGTAAAAGGTGGACAACAGGCCCAGGGTGCCGAAGACGCTCCGCAGCCACAGCGTACTGTTGCCGGCCACCACCAGCGGCGCGCCGCTGCGCCAAAGCACCGCCACCATCACCAGCGCCATCACCAGACAGCGCACAAACGCCACCACCGGCCACGGCAGATCGTGGCGCAACCCGTGGGCCAGCGCCGACATGCACGCAAATCCAAACGCCGCGCCCGCCATGGCCAGCGCGGCTTGGCGGTTGTTTCGGCGGGTTTCATCCTGCTTGCGGGGTGCGGCGTTCATGGCGGCACACTTTACCCGTCGGCGCGGGACAATGCAACCGGATGGATGCGCGGCGGGGAATGGGGTGGGAATAAGAGGGAAATGGGTGGCGGGGAAGGCTCCAACGCCTGTTCAATCTGTCCGGCCCCCCGCATGCGGACGGCTCCGTTGGCGTCAAGGCTTGAATTCTCCGCATGTCCGTTTTACAATAATGACTGACCAGTCATTATAATAAGGAGGCCCGTATGACCGCTCCCGACATGCGTCACATCAAATCAGGCGGACGCCGCCTCGATTTCTACGCCGAACTGGGCCGGTATTTCTCCGCCAACGGGCGGTTGCGCCAGGATGATTTCCGGAAGTTCCTGCGCGGGGTGGCCGCCTCCCACACGGAACAGGCCCCCGGTGACATGGCCGCCGCCCGGGCCGGAGCCGCACGGTGGCTGTCGGGGCATTTGGAGGAGGTGCTGGTTTACTTGGAGGAGCGCGGACTGGATGCTGCGGCGCTGGAACTGTTCGAGGCGACATTGGACGAGTGCGCCCAACTGGGTCTTCAGGAGGTGACCCTGTCCCCGGCACGGCTGCACCGGCTGGTTTCCCGCGCGCGGAATGTGGAGGCGGAGCCCCCTGTGCGCCGCCGGGATCCTGACGCGAAACGCCGGAAAATCTTTGACGCGGCGCTGGAGGTGTTCATCGAGCGGGGCTACTATGAGGCGACCATTGATGAAATCGCGGCGCGCTCCATGGTGGCCAAGGGCACGGTGTACCGGTATTTCTCCAGCAAGGAGGATTTGCTGGACCAGCTGCTCAAGGACACGAGCCGCCGTGTGGGCGGGCGTTTTGCCGCGGCCTTCAACGGGGAGAAGGACGTGCTCGACCAGATTGAGGCGTTCGTCAGGCAGTGGGTTGCCTTCATTGAGGAAAACCACACGCTTTACCGCCTGATTCAGAATGAGGGCATCAACGGCCCATCGGGCCGCCAGACCATTTTTTATGAGTATCTCATCGCGGATTTCCCCATGATCAAGGAGCATGTCGCCGCGCTGGACGCGGCGGGCGTGCTGAAAACCGTGAATTTCCACACGGTCGCCTACGGGGTGCTCGGCTTTGTTGACGGGGTGGCCCGCAAGTGGTTCCAGTCCGGCATGGAGTACCCGCTCAGCGATGAGCTGCCCGTGATACTGGAAGTGCTGTTCAACGGCTTCGTGGGGGACAACGCCGCCCGCCGCGCCTATTTCACCCCGCCCGAGCCCCCGAAAAAATCCTGAAGCCCGAAGGAGTACAATCATGCCACAACAAAAACTGCTGCTTACCTCCGTCTTCGGCCCCTACGGCGTGAAGGATGAGTGGGGTGAGGATTTGGGCTGCCAGATGGAGCTGCTCAACAACCAGATCACCCGCGGCCAGGGCATCCACTCGCCGCGCCAGTCCTACTGGAGCTTCGGCCTGTACCTCATGGCTGAAAACCTCTCCGTGCCGACGATGATTCTTGATTTTCCCGAATGGGCGGATTTCACCGCCGAATTGAAAAAGGGCTACACCCACGTCGGCATCTCCTTCATCGTCCCCAACGTGCTCAAGGCGAAACGCATGGCCGAGCACATCCGGGCCGAGCATCCCGGCATGAAGATCATTCTGGGCGGCTACGGCAGCATCCTCCCCGACCTTGACCGGCTGGTGCCCCATGACGAGGTGTGCCACGGCGAGGGGGTGCGCTGGCTGCGCCGTTACTTTGGCGAGGACGAGAACGCCCCGCTGAAGCACCCCGCGCTCATCGGCCCCGCCTTTGAGACGCTGTACGGTTACGCGACCACGCCGCGCGGTGCGATTCTCATGCCCGGCCTGGGTTGCGAGAACGGCTGTGACTTCTGCATCACCTCGCACAAATTCGAGAAGTGCTACGTGCCCCTCCTGAACACAGGGAGCGAGGTGTTTGAGGCGTGCCGCCGCGCGGAACGGGAAAAGAAGGCGACCGGCTTCAGCGTCATGGACGAGAATTTTTTGAAGCGCCCCCGGCGCGCGCGGGAACTGCTCGCCGAAATGGAGGCCAACGGAAAGCCCTATGTGTTCGACCTCTTCTCCTCGGCGGAGACCATCAAGCAACTGGGCGTGGATTTTCTGGTGCGCCTGGGCGTGCGCATGGTGTGGATTGGCGTGGAGTCAAAGTCGAACACCCACGCCAAGACGGCGGGCATTGATTTGGCCGCGCTGATCGGCGAGTTGCAGGACAAGGGCATCATCGTGCAGGCGTCCATGATCCTCTTCCAGCACCACCATGACGAGAAGTCCATCCAGGAGGACATTGACTGGGTGATAGGCCTCGATTCCAGCCTCACCCAGTTCATGAACTACACGGCCCTGCCCGGGACCGCGCTCTACCAGAAGGTGAAGTCGGAAAACCGGCTTCGCAACGTGCCCTACCGCCACCAGCACGGCCAGGGGGAGCTGGTGTTTGACCACCCGAATTTTCCGGACCCGAAGGACCACGCGCGCATCCTGCTGGAGGCCTTCAAGCGCAAGTATGAAAAGGGGGGGCCCGGCGTGCTCAACATGGCGCTGACCGCCATCCGGGGCGTGAAGCGCGCGCGCGGGGACTACCGGATGCGGCAGGAGGCGGGGTTGGCCTGGAACCCGGAAACGCTGCGCTACGAGCCGTCGGAACGGCCCGCGCCGGACCGGTTCATGAAGCAGCGCCTGCTCATGATGACCCGAATGGCCGCGATTATGCGGCCCGCGCTGTGGGCGGCCTGGGTGTACGCCCCCAACGACGCCGCGCGCCGCAAGGCCCGCGCCGCCATGCGCCTGTACCGCGAGGTGCTGGGCCCGCCCAAGGGGCGGGACATCGCCGCCGCGGCGGGCCTGGTGGCCACCGGCGCGGTGGAATACGCCCGCCTGCTTTACAGCCGCCTGCGGGGCCGTGAATCCATCGTGCGCCAGCCGCCGTGCCGCCGCACCGAATACCGCATGGGCGGCGCGGCGGGTGGTGTCGTGCAGACCATGGTCCAGTCCCTCAACACCATCGCCCAGGAGGCCTCCGCCCTGGTGGAGCCCGGCCCCAAACCGGACCCCTCGGAAGGCTGAGCGCCCCGCAATCGGTTCATTTTCCGCGCCGCCGTCTTTTGACGGCGGCGTTCTGTTATGCTTCCGGAGGCCCACCGGCCGGGCAAAGACGGAACTATTCCCCGCGTGAAGTGTTTAAACCGGCGTGGTCAGAAGGGCAACCATGGAGGCTGAAACCATGATGAACCGTCGGGAATTCCTTGTTGCGGCGGGCGGGCTTGCCGCCTGCTGCGGTGCCGCCCGCGCGGCGGCGGACACGTCAAAACGCCCCCCGAACTTCCTTGTCATACTGGCGGATGACCTGGGCGCGCGTGAGCTCGGCTGCTACGGCCACCCCGCGCACCAAACCCCGAATATTGACGCGCTCGGCGCGGCGGGGGTGCGTTTTGAGACCGCCTACACCGCGACCATCTGCCATCCGACGCGGGTGATGATGCTCACCGGGCAGTACGGCTGCCACAACGGCGTCCTCAATTTTGCCGGGCGGCGCGGCGGCCCGGATCCGAAATCCCCGGTGGAGGACATCGGCAAAAACCACACCACCTTTGCGGAGGTGCTCAAGGAGCGGGGCTATGCCACCGCCCTGGCGGGCAAATGGCAGCTTTCCGGCGAGGTGCCCACCCTCATACACGACTGCGGTTTTGACGAGTATTGCATCTGGGCCTACGCCCACGACCTGCCCGCCGGTGTGAAACACACGGGCGGATTCGAGAACGACAAGGGGAAGACCGCGCGCTACTGGCATCCCTGCATCATGAAAAACGGGCAGTATGTGGAAACCACGCCGGATCAGTTCGGGCCTGACATTCACAGAAACTTCCTGATTGACTTCATGCGGCGCAACCGTGAGCGGCCCTTCCTGGCCTATTATCCGATGTGCCTTGTCCACGGTCCGCTCTACCGCACGCCGGACACCAAAGATCTTCCGGATTTGTCCCACGACACCAAGACTGGTTTGTTGAAGGACAATGTGGAGTACATGGACAAGGAGGTGGGCCTGCTGACGGCGGCGCTGGAGGAGCTTGGCCTGCGCGAAAACACGGTTGTAATCTTCACCGGCGACAACGGGCCCGCCGGAAACGGCAAGGGGGACGCCACCGAACTGGGCGCGCGGGTGCCGATGATCATCAACGCGCCCGGCATGGTGAAACAGCGCGGCGCCACCCGCGAACTCACCGACATGTCCGACATATTCCCCACGCTTGCCGCCTTTGCCGGGGCGGCTCTCCCCAAAGACAAGGTGATTGACGGGTATTCCCTGGCGTCTTTTCTTGGGGGGGAGACGGAGAAAACCCGGGACTGGATTTTTTCCTTCATTGGCGACCGGCGCATCCTGCGCAGCAAGCGGTGGCTGCTGGAGGACAATTCGCCCGGCCAGTTTGGCCGGTTGTATGACTGCGGCGGCAGCGTGGACGGCACGGGTTACAAGGAGGTGACCGCGTCCCAGGACCCAGAAGTGGCGGCGGTCAAGGCGGAGTTTGCCAAGATTCTTGAGGGTTTGCCCGCGCCGGTGCTGCCCGACGAGGGCGGGCCGAAAGACAGAAAGCCCGACCGGGGGATGAGAAGGGGGAGTGAAAAGGGCGGGGGGGATGCCCGGGAGGAGTAAGAGTCCGGACGGCAACCCAGGCTTGCGAAACAGGGCAATCCATGCGTGTGCTACAGTATGCCCGTGTTTGGACCTTTAACCGACGGGGATTTGCCCATGGAACGCTGGAAGAACAGTGAGGTTTTGTACAACGGCAGGGTGGTTCGCCTGCGGGTGGGCACGGTGGTGCTGGACGACGGCACCGAGTCCCTTCGCGAGGTGGTGGAACATCCCGGCGGTGTGTGCATCCTCCCCTGCACCGGGCATTCGGTCATTTTGGTCCGCCAGTTCCGCATCGCCCTGAACCAGTACCTCCTGGAGGCGCCCGCCGGAAAACTGGAGGGGGCCGAGGATCCGTTGCACCGGGGAATCACCGAACTGGAGGAGGAGGTGGGCATGCGCGCGGGCCGGGTGGTGCCGGCAGGCTCCGTTTTCGCCTCGGTGGGCTTCTGTTCCGAGCGCATTCATCTCTATCTGGCGTTTGACCTTGTCAAAACCGCCCAGCGGCTGGAGCATGACGAACGCATCGAACTGGTGGAACTCGGGCTTGGGGAAGTCCGCCAAATGCTGGACAACCAAGAAATCGAGGACGCCAAAACCGTGGTGCTCCTGCAGCGGCTTTTTGAGCATCTCGGAGGCTGACATTATTCCCTGCATTATCGGCGCAGGAATAGAAGGGATGTTCTTGTTCTTGGGTGTTGTTCTGTGTTGCCTGCCTTCGTGGGGTTGGTGCCGGGGCGTTTGGGGACAGGCTGGCATGCCCTGTTACTTTATGTGGGAGGGTTGACATTTCTTGTTTTGTTGCCTACCATCGGAGCCGGTGGCGTTTACAACGGCGGTTCAGGCGCATTGCGGGAAAGGAGAGGTCATGGGTGTCAATCGGATGGTTTTGCGTGCGGGTGTCATGTTTTTTGCGCTGGCGGTGCTGTTTCTTTTGCCCGGATGCCCTGTGGCGGGCTTTCAATTTTTCTTTGTGAATAGCGGCGATTATCCGGTGGTGGGTGTGTTTATTGTTCCGTCGGACGCGGCCGACTGGGGCGAAAACAGGTTGGAACTGGTTGTTCCCGCCGGGGAAACGGCGACCATTCCCGCGAAGTTCAGCGCGGGGGCCGTTTACGATGTGGCGGTGTTTTACAATATCGCACCTGAAACAGCGGAGGGTAATTTGGTTCCATTGTATTCCCAGGTGGACACCTCCGCGTTGAATGCGGATTATGTGACTCTTTGGGCCACCTATAAGACAGGCGGCGCTAATGGGCTGAGTTATGGCTACGGACTTCCTGATTAGAAACGGATTCCATGGCCGGTACCGGGGTAATAATCACGGCGTCCCTTCCATGTTGACGAAAAACGGGAAGTCAATCCCCTTGTGAAACACGATGCCATGAACATGAATTTGGGCCGCAGGCGGTTTGTCCAGCGGCTCGCGGGTATTGCCGCGGGCGTCCCCCTCTTGTCGGCAATGAAGTGGGCGGCGGGCGGTTCCCCCATGCCTGACAAGCCAAACATCCTGTGGCTGGTGGCGGAGGACTGCTGCCCCGATCTGGGATGCTACGGCAACCCGCTTGCGCGCACGCCGCGCCTGGACGCCTTCGCGGCGGAGGGTATGCGCTTCACCAACGCCTTCTGCACGGGCCCGGTGTGCTCCCCAAGCCGGTCGGCGCTGGCCACGGGCATGTATCAGACCTCCATCGGCGCGCACCACCACCGCAGCCACCGCACGGATGGTTACCGGCTGCCCGAAGGGGTGCGCACCGTGATGGACCGCCTGCGCGACGCGGGGTATTTCACCTGCAACGCCACATTCACGGGGGAGGAACCGCTTAAACCGGGAAAAACAGACTTCAATTTCACCTGCGAACGCCCCCATGACGGCGTGGATTGGCGGGAATGCCCGAAAGACAGGCCCTTCTTTGCCACAGTAAATTTTTATGAGGCGCACCGGGGCGGTTCCTGGAAGGAAATAGAGGGGATGCCCGTGCGCACGGATCCGGCCTCTGTTGTCGTGCCCCCCTATTATCCGGACGATCCGGTGGTTAGGAGGGATTTGGCGGAATACCATGATGTGATGTCGCTGCTGGATTTGAAGGCCGGCCGGGTGCTGGACCGGCTTGCGGCGGACGGCCTGGCGGACAACACGGTGGTCTTCTTTTTCGGCGACAACGGCAGGCCGCTGGTCCGGGGCAAGCAGTGGCTTTACGATCCCGGCATCCATGAGCCGCTGCTGCTGCGTGTTCCGGAACGCTTTCTGGCACTTGTCCGAACCCTTGAAAAGGCGCCGGCGGCGCCGGCGCGCGCCCGGCTGTTTCCCGTGCTGGACGATCCGCCCGTTGCCCCCTGTGCCTATGCGCCCGGCGGCGTCTTTGACGGCATGGTCAGTCATATTGACATCACCGCCACCACCCTCCAACTGGCGGGTGTGCCCCTGCCGGAAAACATGGAGGGGCGCCCCCTCTTTGGCGGTCCCGCGCCGGGGTATGTGGTTGCCGCGCGCGACCGGTGCGATGAAACGCGGGACCGTGCGCGCTGTGTGCGCACACGCCGCTTCAAGTACATCCGAAACTTTATGGCGGACAGGCCCTACGCCCAGCCCAACCGGTACACGGAACAGCAGTATCCCGTGCTGGCCCTGCTGAAAGAGCGGGCAAAGGCGGGCACGCTCAAGGGTTCCGAGGCGCTGTTCATGGCCCCCCGCAAGGCGGCCGAGGAATTGTATGATCTCGCCGCGGACCCGCACGAGGTGGAGAATCTTGCGGAAGCCCCGGAACATGCCGACACGCTGCGGCTTATGCGGGGTCTTCTGGACGGATGGACCAAAGCCACGGGGGACAAGGGCGGGGAAGTGGAGCCGCCGGAGGCGGCGAACATAAGATAACCCTATTGAACGGGTTCCGCGCGGACCACCTCTTCCATGTCATACACCCCCGCCACCCGGTGGCCGGGGGGCACCACCAGATAATCCGACTCCGGCCAGTTGCCTGAAAGCAGGCCCTCAATCATGCGGATGCTCCCCGCTATCTTCCTAATTTCCTTCTTTTCCTGGCGGGCCTGTTCTTCGATGCGCGCGATGACCGATTCCGCGCGCGTTTCCGGCACGTCAATAAACCAGATCGAGTCGGAGTCATGGGTCACCCGCAGGGTGTCCATGATGAACTGGGCGTTTTCCTCGCCATATATGGCCGCCAGTTCGGCAAAACTCTGGGAACCGCCGAGCCAGTCGCGTGTGCTGCTGTCGGACAGCACCGAACCGCCCCGCTCAGAATAGCCCACGCTGGCCCAGGTTTGGCTGGGATTCGGGCCGAAATGCTCCTGAAAAGCCTCTTTGGAGCCCAAAAACAGGGTGGTGCAGTCGTGCGCACGGGGGATGACCAGGGGAAAACGCCGCGCCTCAAGCCCAAGGGTTGAATTGCCGCACAGGCCATAACCCAGTAACACCGCGTCATATTCGACATTGCACGCCGCCACCGCGTCTATCTGGGCCTGCAGCAGGGCGCGCAGGTTGGCGGAGGCGTTGTGCTCGCCCTTTGGGGTGAACTGGGGATCAATGGTGTGTGCTGAACGGGCGATGCAGTGGCACACCTCGCGGGTTATCACGTCACATGCCAAGAGTTTAAAAATCACGGGTTGATTTCCTGCGCACGGAGCCGGTGCATTGAGGTTCAGGTGCCCAAACCGGCCTCTGGGGAGAAAAGACCGCGTTTGTCCTCGACGTCCTTGAATTCTTCAGCGGTCTCAAGGGGCTCGCGGCCCTCGTCAATCACCGGCCACTGTTTGGCATATTCCGCGTTAAGCCCGATGTATTCCTGCCATTTTTCGGGAACCTCATCCTCGGAATAGATGGCATGCACAGGGCACTCATCCACGCAAACCCCGCAGTCGATGCATTCATCAGGGTCAATGGTCAGCATGGTGGTCCCCTCATGGAAACAGGCAACCGGACAAACCTCGACGCAGTCGGTGTATTTGCACTTGATGCAGGGCTCGCAAACGATAAACGCCATGACAAAATCCTTCCAAACCGGTTAAAAACCGCCAATACGACAAAGTGTCCCAAAAACACCAACACATCATTTTGTGGTTGGATTGTACGAATAAACCGTGAAATCAGTCAAAATATTCGTGGAATTCCGGCCATCGTTTGCGCGTGTTGGTCGCGGGAGGGTTTTTATTGATTTTGGCACAACATAAAATAAATGCTGGACATATGAAAAAGGAAATGCTAAAATCGGTCAATGTAAAGCAGGATTGTGGTGTTTTAGAACCCTTGCAGTGAAAAATGCCGGGTTAATGCTGTAATTGGTTGAGGTGTAACCGGTTGGCAGTTCTGCCGGTCAGTATAGAAATTGTGGTGAGCGCACAATGGCAAGGTTGACTTAAAGGCACGGACGCCAAATATTTGGCGCATGTCAAAGGGCTGGCGGATGGAGAAAAAGAGCAAATCGGGGGCCAAATCAAAGGCGGTGGCCGTCAAAAAGCCGATCAAGTCTGTTGAAACCAAGAAAGCAGCTCCCGCGAAAAAAGCGGCGGCGGCACAACCCGTTTCCAAGGGCAGGGTGCCTGAAAAACCGAAACCCGCCCCCAAGGTGAAGCCGGTTGAAAAGCCCAAAGCAGCCGTCAAGGTGAAACCGGTTGAAAAACCTAAGGCGGTGTCCAAGAGCAAGCCTCTTGAAACCGTCAAGCCTGTTTCCAAGGCAAAACCTGTTGTAAAAGAAGCTCCGCCCAAACCGGCCGTCAAGGCGAAACCTGCCCCGAAACCGGCTGTAAAGCCTGCGGAAAAGGCAAAAGAGCCCCCCGCCCCCAAGCCTGAAACGGAAGCAAAGGCTTCCGGGATCAAAATCGTGTTCAAGGGGGACGCCCCCGGAGCGAATTACACGCTCAAGCAGGGCACCCCGCTCCCCGCGCAGTTCCTGCTGGATCTGGCGGCGGCCATCAAGGACGCGGTGGCCCCGCTGGCCCGCGCGGTGAAGGGCCGGGAAATCGTGGACACGGCCCAAAGCGGTGATGTCACCTTCCAGTTGGACAAGGTGGCGGAAAAGACACTGTTAAATTTCCTGAAACGCGCCGGCCTGCCGGTGGCGTATTATTCCGAGGATTCGGGTTATTCCACCTTCACATCGGAAAAGCCCCGCCATCTGCTGATTGTGGACCCGATTGACGGCAGCCGTGCCGCCAAAAGCGGCTTTGAGGGCTGTGTCGTGTCCGTGGCCAGCACCCGTGTCATCGAGCGCCCCACCATCGGCGGCCTGGACAATGCCTGCGTGGTGGAACTACTGGGGGAGCGCACCTTTTACGCCGAACGGGGCAAAGGGGTGCGCATCCATGTGGGCGAACAGCTGAAAAAGGCCAAACTGTCCGCCAACACGTCGCTGGACATGCTTACCTGGTCCATGACGGTGCCTGCCCGCCCCGCGGAGCTGATTTTCCCCACGGCGGCGCGTCTCATAGACTTTTCCAGCATGAAGGGCGGCTTTTTCTCTTGCAACAGCACCGCCTACAGCCTTACCCGGCTGCTGACCAACCAGCTTGACGCCTGCGTGGACTTTGCCAACCGGTTTTACCGGGACATCCCCGACCGGGTGCGCGAGATGTTCCAGCGCGCGGGCGGCGGCAAGGTCATCGGCATCGCGCCCTATGACATTGCGGCGGCCCTACTGATTGCGGAAGAGGCGGGCTGTGTGGTGACGGACGCCAAAGGCGGCAAATTCGACGAGGTGCTGCTGCTTGACAGCAGCGAGTCGAACCACCTGTCGCTGGTGGCCGCGTCCAACAAGGAACTGCACACCAAGCTGCTTGATCTGCTGGATCGGCGCATCATCCAGATGGAGGCGCTGCTGAACCGGACCATCTGAGCCGGCCAGGTTCAGGCGGAAACCAGTTCCACCCCGGCGTGCCGCGCCCCGGAGCAGTGCTCCCTGACCAGTTGGGCCATCTGCGCCGCGTCCACCGTGTGCGGTGTTTCCACCTGCATCACCACCTCCATCCGCCGCGCCTCCCGGTCCATGCGCACGGAGTGCATCACCGCCTCATAACCCGTGTGCTCCCTGAAAAGTTGGGCCATTTTTGCCGGGTCACAGTCCTCCAGTGAAAATTCCGCCCTGACAATGAAGGCGTGGCGCTGGGTGATGCGGGTGTCCGCGTTCTCAAAGCCGGTGACCGCCGCGAGGGCGATGGCGGTGGCGGTCACGGCCACGATGAAATAGCCCGCACCGGTGGCGACACCGACCGCGGCCGCCATCCAAACCATGGCCGCCGTGGTCAGCCCGTGCTTCACAAATCCCGCCTTGAAGATGGCGCCCGCGCCCAGAAAACCGATGCCCGTGATGATGCCCGCGGCGATGCGGGTGGGGTCGGCCTGCGATTCCCGGACGGCATAGCCGGACACAATCATCAGCAGGGCGGAACCCAGCGTCACGAGAATGTGGGTGCGCAATCCCGCACTGCGTCCCTTGCGCTGCCGTTCAACGCCCAGCGCGCCGCCGAGCAGCGCCGCGAGCAGCAGTTTCACCGCCGCGTCCGCCGACTGCTCCCGGCCCAGGCTTTCCAGCAGTGTCACCAGCGAGAAGTCCATTGACGGTCCCCCTGTTTATTGAATCATGGTGCGCACCGGCGTGAATTCCTCACCCGGCTGGAGGGGCGCGGGTGCGGGGGCGTTGCCGCCCAGGCGCGCGCGCAGTTCACCGCACGGGCCGGCGGGCGCGCCGCGCTTCTCCGCCTCCGCCAGAAAAGCGGCCGCGCCGCCGTTGTTGCCGGACTTGAGGGCCATGTCGGCCAGGCTGAGGGCGGGCTGCCAGGCGTCGGGATGGCGTTCCATGGCGCGGACCAGCCAAATCCGGGCCATGGTGGGCTGGTTCCGCTTCATCGCCATGCCGGCCACCGCCTCCTCGGGCGTGCCCTCCCCGGCCAGGCCGGATTTTGGCAGATAGGCCGCCGCGGCGTCCCACAGGCCCATGTCCGCGCAGCGGTTCACCAGGCCCGCCCAGCGCTCCGCCGGGGCGTCGGGATGGGCGGCCATGAACTGTTCCGCCTCGCCGCGCGCGCCCTTCACCTGGCCCACCACCCGCCACATCTTTTCATCCTCCGGATGGCGGCGGAATCCGGCTCCGGCCAGGTACAACGCCGGGGTGAGCCTGCCCAGCAGCACCTCGCGCTCGGCGCGCGCCAGCAGCGCGTTCACATCGTTGGGGTTGTTCTTGGCCGCCTCCAACGCGGCTTTTTCCAGGGAATTGGCCATGCCCAAGGCATTTTCCACCTGCTTTTTGGCTTGGGCATAGGGGGAATCGGGCAGTGTCTTGGCGGCCTCCTCAAGCCGGGGCAGGGCCCCTTCCAGATCACCCCGCACAAGCAGGCCCATGCCGTGGCGGCCCGCGATGTCCGGGGATGTCCCGCCATTCCGCAGGGCGAATCCCAGCAGGTCAAGGGTCTTTTCCATCTCGGCGGGCGCGGGCGGCTGCCCCGGCGTGGCGGTGTCTTGCCGCGCGACTGCGATACGGCGGGCGAGTTCGGGGGACTTTTCGCCATGGGGATTCCGCGCCAGTGCCGCCTCGGCAACGGGAAGCGCCTCCCCGGTCCGGCCCGCCATTTCGGCTGTGTTGAAAAGTCTGAGCGCAAAGTCGGGTGTGGCGTCATCCGTCAGGCTGAGATTCAGGTAAATATCAAGGGCCTCCCCCGCCAATTGGACGCGGCCGGTTTCCTCCGTTGCGGCACGCGCCCCGCGTTCCAGGTAATAGCCCTCATTAACCATGGGGATGGCCTCTTTCGCATGACCGTCTTCCCAAACAATATCGGACTGCCAGAAGAGCGCCAGGGTGAACAGGGAACCTGCGCATACCAGCACCGCCAGTATCGTTCCCGCCAAGCGGGGCCTGGCAAAGTTAAGACCCGTGAAAAGAAGCAGTATTAATGCGGCGGATCTCAGGTCACGGTCAATAAACAGCCGGGGAAACACGTCATAATTAGACAAGGAACTGTCTATTCTAAAGATAAAGTCAGGCACAACAAGCCATGCCATGAAAAGATAAATGAGGGGGGTGTTTTCCGCGCCGACCCACAGGGGTTTGTGCAAGTGGGCGCGCACACACCAGTACAGAACAAGAAAAGTCAGAAACTGTATTAATATTGTCGGACTCGCGGCCACCCCAAGAAACAGAAGCAGCACGCCGGAAAAAGCCCCCAGGCGGCCCCTTGCGCGTTTGCCAGCCCGAAAGAGCAGCAAGCCCCCCCACACCAAAAAGCACAAGCCGGTCAGATAGGGCATAAAGGCGCTTCCGCGCAGAGGCCCCGGACCGCTGCCAAACATGGTGGCGCAGCAGAACGCCGTAACCAACGCCAATCCCGCAGCCCATAGATGGGGCACCCCCAGGGGCGTGTCCAGTTGTGTGTTCTTTGTCTTGAGGACTTCATGAACGAGAAAGAAGAGTCCCAGGGCAAACAACACAAGCAACACCAGCGCGATGGTGCGGAATGCGGACGCCGTGCCGCCGGACACCTGCCATGCCAAAGCGGTGACGACGGGGCTGAGGGGGGTACCGGGAATGAGGTCCGTCCGTGAAGCGGCGGTGAAGACCGAATGCAGGTCCGGGTTTTCCACAACGACATCGTCCAGGGTGCCGATGAAGGGGGCGTTGACCGCGTTGTAGCAGACCAGCAGCGCGCCCACCGCCACCAGCAGGCCCGATATGAGCACCTGCGCGACGGCGATGCCCTGGTCGCCCCTGATGACACCACGGGCTTGGGCGGGGGCGGACTCCGGTGATGCCGCACCGGTCCCGTTGATTTCAGGCAGGTTTTCTTCCACAGGCACTACCTCCAAGGTAAGGCGTTTCCTGTATTATAACGACACGCGCCCCGCCCTTCGAGTAGAATTTCGGCATTGGACGCGCCAATTGTCGTATAATGACGCCCGGTTGTCCGGCGTTGACTCCGGTGATAGGTCAAAACCGGGGGCTCCGTTTGAAAACAGCGTCAACTTGTGATATTCCATAGAGGCGATTCTTTAAGTTCTTATTAGGGATTGGTCAAGGTTTTTCCATGAAAATTCATAAAACGGCCATAGTGCATCCCGGCGCGGAGCTTGCCGGCGATGTCGAGGTCATGCCCTACAGCATAATCGAGGACAAGGTGATCATCGGCGAGGGGACGGTGATCGGGCCGCATTGCGTGATTGGCGGGGGCACGATCATGGGCCGGGGCAACCGCACCTTCAGCGGCGCGCAGATTGGGGTGCCCCCGCAGGATCTCAAACACCTGCCGAACGTTCTGGGCCGCACCATCATCGGCGACAACAACGTGTTCCGTGAATTTGTCACGGTGAGCTCCAGCACGGTTTACAAGGACGACGACGGGCACAAGGCCACGCAAATCGGCGGCAACTGCCTGTTTATGGCCTCCACCCACGTGGCTCATGACTGCCATGTGGGCGACCGGGTGATCATGGCGAACAGCGCCGCGCTTGCGGGCCATGTGACGGTGCAGTCCGGCGCCACGCTGGGCGGGCTGGTGGGGGTGCACCAGTTTTGCACGGTGGGGACGATGGCCTTCATCGGCGGCATGTCGCGCATCAACATGGACGTGCTTCCCTACATGATTATGGAGGGGCATCCCGCCCGGTGCTACGGGCCCAACGTGGTGGGCCTCACGCGGAGCGGTTTTTCCAAGGAGGCCGTCGCGCGCATCCGCCGCATGTTCAAACTGATATACCGTTCCGGCCTGAACACGACCCAGGCGCTCCAGGAAATCGAGGAAACCCTGGAGTCCTGTCCGGAGCGTGACTTGATCACCGAATTCATCCGCAATTCGCAGCGGGGCATATCCCGCTAAAAACCGCCCCCCCTGGACCGGGGCAGGGAGCGCCATCCACCATGACCGTATTGCGCGCCGGTGTCGCCGGTGTCGGCCACCTAGGCTACCACCATGCCCGCCTCTACGCAGCCCTTGAGGGGGTGGAACTTGCGGGCGTGGCGGATCCCGACGAGACCCGCCGGGAGAAAGCCGCCTCGGACTTCACCGTTCCCACCTTTTCCGACATTCAGGGGCTGATCGAGTGCGGCGTTGACCTGGTGTCCGTGGCCGTGCCCACGGTGTTCCACCACGACGCGGCCATCGCGCTGCTGCAGGCGGGGGTGCACGTGCTCGTTGAGAAGCCCGTCGCCGCGACGGTGCGCGAGGCGGAGACCATGGTCGCCGTGGCGCGCGCGCACGGATGCCTGATGCAGGTGGGCCACATTGAGCGCTTCAACGGCGCGGTGCTCGCGCTGGGCGGCGCGATAGAGACGCCGCGCTTCATCGAGTGCCACCGGCTCAGCCCCTATCCGGGCCGGGGCACGGACGTGAGCGTGGTTCACGACCTGATGATCCATGATCTGGACATCGTGCTCCACCTTGTCGGCTCCGAGGTGACCAGCGTGGACGCCGCCGGGGTGCCCGTGTTCTCGGCCACCGAGGACATCGCGAATGTGCGGCTGCGCTTCGCCTCGGGCTGCGTGGCCAACCTCACCAGCAGCCGCGTCTCCATGGAGCGCATGCGCAAGATACGCATTTTTGATCCGAACGCCTATGTGTCCACCGATTACGGCGCCCAGGAGGTGCTGGTGTACCGGAAGAAGCCGGGGCCGCTTCCCGTGGGGGCGAACCCCATGGAGCACATCAGCGTGGAGCCCCTTCCCGTGAAAAAGGACGAGCCGCTGAAGCTGGAGCTTGCCTCCTTTGTGCAGGCGGTGCGCGACCGCGCCAGGCCGGTGGTTTCCGGGGAGGACGGCCTGCGCGCCCTGGCGCTGGCCGAGACGATTGTGACGCAAATCAGGAAGAACACTTGAGCAGCATTTTTCTTGTGGCCGGGGAGTCCTCCGGCGACATCCACGGCGCCAACCTGGTCCGGGCCCTCCGTGAACTGCGGCCCGGTTGGCGGATGGAGGGTCTGGGGGGGCGGCGGATGGAGGCCGCCGGCATGGCGCTCCGCCATGACCTCGCCGGTGAGGGCATCATGGGTTTTGCGGAAGTGCTGCGCCACCTCCTGCCCATCCGCCGGCTTTTCCTGGACACGGTGGCTCGCCTGCGGGAGGAGCGTCCGGCGGCGCTGGTGCTGATTGACTATCCCGGATTCAACCTGCGCCTGGCCGCCGAGGCGAAGAAACTGGGCATCCCCGTTGTTTATTACGTCAGCCCCCAGGTTTGGGCGTGGAAAAAACGCCGGATACACACCATCGCGCGCGTGGTGGACAAGATGCTGGTCATCTTCCCCTTCGAGGAGGACATCTACCGCGCGGTTGGCGTCCCCTGCGCCTATGTGGGTCATCCCCTTGCGGATCATATCGGCGCGCTGCCGGCCATGGAGGCGGCGGGAAAAGAGGGCGAATGGCTGGTGGGGCTCCTGCCGGGAAGCCGCGGACAGGAGATACGGCGCATTGCGCCGGTGATGTTTGAGACGGCGCGCGCCATGCTTCGGGAACACCCCGGACTCCGTTTTGCCGTTCCCTGCGTGAGCCGGGAGTCCGCCGGGCTGGTGCGGGAGCTGGCGGGCGGCCTGCCCGTTGAAATCTGCGTGGACGGCATGCGCGGCGTCCTGTCCCGCGCGCGCCTCTGCCTCGTCGCCTCGGGCACCGCAACCCTGGAAACCGCGCTGTACGGGGTGCCGATGCTCATCCTGTACAAGACGAGCGCCGTCACCTATTGGATTGCGAAGAGGGTGGTGAAAATACCGCACATTGGCATTGTGAACATTCTTGCCGGACGGGGCATAGTGCCGGAGTTCATCCAGCACGAAGCGTCCGCGGGGAAGGTGCTTCCCGACGCGCTGCGCCTGTTGGGGGACACCCCTGAGCGGCGGGCCATGCTCGGCGAGCTGGAGGCGGTGCGGGAGCGGCTCGGCGGCGGAGGCGCGTCCGCGCGGGCGGCCCGCGAAATTATTGAAACAGCGGAGGGAGCGGGCCGTGGCTGACAAAATTTACCTGATTGACGCGATGGCCTTCGCCTTCCGCGCCTTTCACGCCATCAAGGCGACCCTGACCGATCCCCGGGGCCGCCCGACCAACGCGGTCTACGGGTTCACCCGCATCCTGATGAAGCTGCTGCGCGAGCAGGACCCGACGCACATCGCGGTGGTGTTCGACGCGCCCGGCCCCGGTTTTCGCGAGGCCATGTACGCGGAGTACAAGGCCAACCGGCGCGAAACGCCGCCGGAACTGCTGGAGCAGTTCCCACGGATGCACGAAGTGGTGGGGGCGCTCAACCTGCCCCTGCTCTGCGTGCCCGGCGTGGAGGCGGACGATGTGATCGGCACCCTTTCGCGCCGCGCTGAAACGGAGGGACTGGAGGTGGTGCTGGTGAGCGGCGACAAGGATCTGATGCAGTTAATTGGCGGCGGCGTGAAAATGTTTGATCCCGGTAAGGGGGACACGGGCGCGTGGTACGGCCCCGGCGAGGTGGTGGAGCGTTTCGGCGCGGGGCCGGAGCATGTGCCGGACGCGCTGGCGCTCATCGGCGATTCGGCGGACAACGTGCCCGGCGTGCGCGGCATCGGCGAGGTGACGGCGAAAAAGCTCCTTTCCGAGTACCAGTCCCTTGAAAACCTATACGCGCACATCGACGAGCTGAAGGGAAAGCAGAAGGAGAACCTGATCGCGGGCAGGGAGCAGGCGTTTTTCAGCCGCGAGCTCGCCACCATCCGCACCGATGTGGAACTGCCGCTGGGACCGGGCGACTGCCACCGCCGCCCGTGGGATCCGGAACGGCTCGGGGAGGCGTTTGCCGCGCTCGGGTTTGATTCGCTGCTGCCCGAGGCCGGGCCTGCCGAAAAAAAAGAAACGCTTGATTACATGCTGGTTTTGGACGAGGCGGCCCTGGCCGGGGCGGTGGGGGAACTCCGCGCGGCGGGGCGTTTCGCCGTGGACACGGAAACGACATCGGTGGATCCGATGGTTGCCGGACTGGTGGGCATCTCCCTGTGCTGCGCGCCGGGCCGGGCATGGTACATTCCCGTGGCACACGCGCCCGAGGCGCTGGTGATCATGCGCGACCCTGATGATTTGGCCTCGGTGGAGGAGCTCGCCCCGCTGCCAAAGGAGCGGGTGGCCGGCCTGCTGGGCCCCCTGCTTGCCGACGGGTCCGTCGGCAAGATCGGGCACAACATCAAGTACGATCTTATTGTGCTGCGCAACGCGGGCATGGAGGTGCGCGGCGCGGAAATGGACACGATGGTCGCCTCCTACTTGACAGACCCGTCGAGGTTGAGGCACAATCTGGACGAGGTAAGTCTTCACTATCTCAAGCGCAAGACCATCCCCATCTCGGATTTAATCGGCAAGGGCGCCAAGTCAGTCACCTTCGATCAAGTTCCCGTTGACCGTGCCTGCGGGTACGCGTGCGAGGACGCGGACATGTCCTGGCGGCTTGCGGGCGTCTTCGGCCCGCTGCTTTTGGAGCGGGGGCTGGACGCGCTCTTCCGGGAGGTGGAGATGCCCCTTGTGGAGGTGCTGGCGCGGATGGAGGAGGCGGGCGTCGCGATTGACGCGCCCACATTTGAAAAGCTTCGCGGGGAGATAGAGGTTCAGACCGGGGAAATCCAGCGGCGTGTCTTTGAGCTCGCGGGCGGGTCGTTTAACATCAACTCCCCCAAGCAGCTCCAGGACATCCTGTTTGGACGGCTCGGGCTGCGCACCGTGCGCAAGACCAAGACGGGCCAGTCCACCGACGTGGACGTGCTTGAGGACTTGGCGCGGGAGCATCCGCTGCCCGCTTTGATACTTGAATACCGCACGCTGGAGAAGCTGCGCGGCACCTATGTGGAGGCGCTGCCCCGCATGGTGAACCCGCGCACCGGCCGCATCCACACCTCCTTCAACCAGGCGGTGGCCGCGACGGGCCGGCTTTCCAGCAGCAACCCCAACCTTCAGAACATTCCGGTGCGCACGGACTACGGGCGCCGCATACGCGGCGGCTTTGTGGCGGGCGCGCCCGGACTGAGGCTGATATCGGCCGACTACTCCCAGATAGAGCTGCGCATACTGGCCCACATGTCGGGCGACAGGGGGTTGCTGCGCGCCTTTGAAATGGACATGGACATTCACCGCGACACGGCGTCGCGCGTTTTCGGGGTGCCGCCGGAGTCGGTGACGCCGGAGATGCGGCGGCAGGCCAAGGCGGTCAACTTTGGCGTGGTGTACGGCATCAGCGATTTCGGGCTCGCCCGCAACCTGGGCATCCCCCGCGCCGCCGCCGCCCGGTTCATCGAGGCGTATTTCAGCCAGTATCCCCGGGTCCGGGAATGGCTGGACGAGGTGGTGGAGGGCGCGCGCGCCGACGGGTATGTGACCACGCTGCTGAACCGGCGCAGGTACCTGCCGGAACTGCGCGCCGCGGACGCCAACGCCAGGAAGGCCGCGGAGCGCGCCGCGCTGAACACGCCGGTGCAGGGCAGCGCCGCGGACATCATCAAGGTGGCGATGGTGCGGCTTGACGCCGCGCTGCGGGGCAGCCCGGCGCGGATGCTGCTTCAGGTGCACGACGAGCTGCTCGTTGAGGCGCCCGAGAGGGACGCCCCCGCGGTTGCGGAAACGGTGCGGCGGGTGATGGAGGAGGCCGCGTCGCTGGACGTGCGGCTCAAGGTGGACGTGGGCATGGGCCAAAACTGGGCTGAAATACATTGACAATAAGGATTGACTTTCACACGGGGCCTGTAGCATGATTTCAACAGGTCCCACGGACCGCAACGCGGGTCGCATCCCGCCCAACCCCATTAAACTTTCCCGTAATGCCGCGTGACGCGGCGGATCGTCCGCAAATTCAAAAACGGGTGTGACACGAAAGGACCATTCATGGCAGAGAACGGAAACCAGGAGAAGAACTCCGGCTTCAAGCCCGGCGGACCCAAGAAGCGCAGCTTCAACCCGCAGCGGCAGCAGCAGCAGAACCGGCCAATGAAGCCGCGCCGCCCGATGGGCTCAGGCCCGCGCAAGCCGCAGGTGCTGGACGTGGCCAACGAGCCCATGCCGGAGTTCAACTATGACGGCCCGGAACTCGCCATCTCCGAACTGAAGACCATGTCCATGCCCGAGCTGAATTCGCTCGCGGAGCAGCTCGGCCTCAAGGAGTACGGCGGACTGAAGAAGCAGGATCTGATCTTCATGATCCTGCAGGCCAGCATAGAGAAGTCCGGGTCCGCCTACGGCGAGGGCACCCTTGAGATCCTCCCCGACGGGTTTGGTTTCCTCCGCTCCGCCGACTACTCGTACCTGCCCGGGCCGGACGACATTTACGTCTCCCCCTCGCAGATCCGCAAATTCGGGCTGCGCACCGGCGACACCATCCAGGGCCATGTGCGCCCGCCCAAGGAGGGCGAGCGCTACTTTGCCCTGCTCAAGGTGGAGTCGGTCAACGGCGAGAGCCCCGAAGAGGCCTACAAGCGGATCATCTTCGACAACCTGACCCCGCTTCATCCGGACGAGCGCCTGCGCCTGGAGACCACGCAGGAGGAAATCGCGATGCGCGTCATCGACCTGATTTCCCCCATCGGCAAGGGCCAGCGCGGCCTCATCGTCGCCGCGCCCTTCACCGGCAAGACGGTGCTCCTCCAGAAGATCGCCAACAGCATCGCCGTCAACCACCCCGAGGCCACGGTGATCGTGCTGCTCATCGACGAGCGCCCCGAGGAGGTGACCGACATGCAGCGCTCCGTGAAGGGCGAGGTGATAGCCTCCACCTTCGACGAGCCGCCCGAGCGCCATGTGCAGGTGGCCGAGATGGTGCTCAACAAGGCCCGCCGCCTGGTGGAGCACAAGCGCGACGTGATCATCCTGCTCGACTCGATCACGCGCCTTGCGCGCGCCTACAACGTCATCGTGCCCTCCAGCGGCAAGGTGCTCTCCGGCGGCGTGGACTCCAACGCGCTGCAGCGCCCCAAGCGCTTCTTCGGTGCGGCGCGCAACATCGAGGAGGGCGGCAGCCTGACCATCCTGGCCACGGCGCTCATCGAGACGGGCAGCCGCATGGACGACGTCATCTTCGAGGAGTTCAAGGGCACCGGCAACATGGAGCTGCACCTTGACCGCCGCCTGATGGAGAAGCGCATCTTCCCGGCCATCGACGTGATCAAGTCGCGCACCCGCAAGGAGGAGCTGCTCCTGTCGTCCGAGGACCTCGAGCGCATCTGGCTGCTGCTGCGCGTGCTCAGCCCGCTCGAGCCCGCCGAGGCCGCCGAACTGCTTCTCGGAAAGCTCAAGAAGACCAAGAGCAACGACGAGTTCCTCGCGCTCATGCAAAAGATGTAGCGCGCCGTCACGGCATCATTTTCAGACGCCTCCGATGCGGCATCCGCCTCGGGGGCGTTTTTCGTTTCGGCGGCGGTGCGGCTATACTGTCAGCGAACGGCGCACGCAGGGAAATCCATGAAGGAAAACGAGAGCAAGAACGCGGCCACGGTGCTTGTGGTGGTGCGCGGCCAGAAGCCCGGCAGGGAGCTGCTGGCCTTTCTCCGCGCGCAGGGGCATGACGCGGTGCTGGTGAACGACGGCGAGAAGGCCTACAACCGGCTGGACGCGCAGCCGGTGGACGCGCTGGTGACGGAGCTGAGCGGGGAGCGGGTGGACGGGCTCCGGCTGATGGCGGTGGCGCGCGCCCGCAATCCCGAGGCGTGCGTGGTGCTGCTGGCGGAGCCGTCGGAAACGGAGGTGGCCACCGAGGCGGTGCGCGGCGGCGCCTATGACTTCCAGGCCAAGCCGCCGAACCTCACGAAGCTGGCGGCGGTGCTTGAGCGGGGGCTTTCCCACCAGCGCATGGCGGTGGAGCGCGAGGAACTGCGGCGCAGGCTGGACGAGCGCTTCGGCCTGGCCGGGCTGACGGGCCGCTCGCGGGCGATGCTGCAGGTGTACTCGGCGGTGCGCCAGGCGGGGCCGCTTGACGCGCCCGTGCTTGTTTACGGCGAGCCGGGCACGGGCCGGGAGATGATTGCGCGGGCGCTCCACCACACCAGCGCGCGGCGCGACGAGGTGATGGTGCGCGTTGACTGCGGAAGCCTTTCGCCGCGCCTGTTGGAGGAGGAGCTTTTCGGGCACGGCGGGGACGGGACCGCGCGGGAGGGGTACCTTGGGCGCGCCGACGGGGGCACCCTGTTTTTGGACGGGCTGGAGGCGCTGTCCGCGGACGCGCAGGAGCGGTTGCTGGCCTGGCTGCGGACGGGGAGCGCGCCGCGCACCGGCGACGGGAAACCGGTGCCGTCACGGGCCAGGCTGATATGCGCCGCGGCGCGGCGGCCCTCCGAACTGACGGGGCGGGGGGGGCTGGGGGCCGAACTGGCCGGGCTGCTTTCGCGGGTGGCCATAGAGGCGCCGCCGCTGCGCCGCCGCCTGGAGGATTTGCCCCTGCTGGCGCGTGACATGGCGGGTGCCATGGCCGCGCGCGAGGGCGTGAAGGCGCCTGTTTTCAGTCCCGGCGCGCTGGACGTGCTGGAGCGGTATGAATGGCCCGGCAACGTGCGCGAGCTGGAGGGCGTGGTGGCTGGCCTGGTCGCGTCGCTTCCGGGCGGTGTCGTCAACGCGGGGGATTTGCCCGGGCGCATCCGCCGCGCCGCGCGGCCCGCGGGCGGGGAAATCCGCATGGCCGTGGGTTCCACCCTGGCCGCGATAGAGCGCGCGGCCATCGAGGAGACCATGCGCCACTGCGACTATGACAAGGCCGCCTGCGCGCGGATGCTCGGCATCGGCCTGCGCACGCTCTACCGAAAGCTGGACCAGTACGCGCGGGAGGGTTAGGACGCCTTGCGCGCCATGTCCAGGTGCGCCTTTATGCGCGCGCGCAGCGCCTCGTCCCCGGTGGTTCCCGCAATCTTTTCCAGCGCGGCGAGCACGTCCTGCTCGCCCAGCCCGCGGTCCTTCTCGTTTTTCATGCATGCGGCGTCCGCAAGGGCGCGCGCCGCGTCCGCGGCGATCTCCGGGTCGTCCAGCAGGGGCATGATTACCCGCGCCGCGCCGATGACGCGCGCCTGGGAAAGCCCCTTCAGGAAGACGCGCTTTTCCTCCGCGCCGCGCAGTTTGGCCGCAACCGGAGCCACGGACGCGCCGAAGTCCAGCGCCGCCGCGTGGCGTTTGACCTGGCCGCAGACGGCGTCAAGCGCCGCGCCCCGCAGCGCGGGCGCGTCCTGCGTGTCCAGAAGCGCGGCGGCGAAGACTAGTCCGGAGGGATTCGACCAGCCGCCCAGCAGTTGCGCGGCCTCGGCGCGGACGGACTCCGCGCGGGCGGGCGCGGCGGCGGCGGCGGCCACCAGCCCCGCGGCGGCCTCCCCGCCGAGGGTGGAGAGGAGGCGCGTCAGTTTGGCGATGTCCCCGTCCGGCACGGTGGCCAGTTGTTCGGCGGTTTTGTCCAGCAGGCCCGCGCGCGCCGCCGGGTCGGAGGCGGTGATTTGCGCGAGGGTGTCCCGCGCGGCGGTTTCCTCGGCGCTTTCCAGGGCGGCCATGTACGCCGTCCAGACCGGTTCCACCTGCGCCGGACCGCCGGTGGCGAACACCGCGCCATAGGCCGCGATGCGGACGGAACCCTCACCGTCCTGCAGCGCCCCGGCGGCCACGGGGGCGTGCTTTTCCGTGCCCCGCGCGGCGACAATGTCGAGCCATGCGCGCCGGATTTCCGGCGGATCCTGTTTCAAGGCCGGTTTCACAGGACGATCCGCCAGCGCGCAGGGGCACTGTTTCGCGTAGCGGGCCGCCGCCCCCTCCACCGCGCCCGTGCCGTGGGAGCGGACAAGGGCGTCCTTTGCGAGGGTGAGCTCCTTTGGCGAGTCGGGTTTTTCCACCATGCGGAAAAGCGTCTTGAGCCCTTTTTCCGCCACAGCGCCGGACATGGTTCCCAGGGCGGCTGCGCGCACCCCCTTGTCCCTGTCCTTCAGCGCGTCCAAGACCGCCTTTTCCGCCGCGCCGTCGTCGCGGGTGGCGAGCATGGCCACAATCTGCGCGCGCGCGGCGGGGTCATTGGCGCGTTTCAGCTTTTTCGCCCAGGGCGCGCTTCCAGCCTTTCCGGGGATGCGCTTTGTCAGCAGCAGCGCCGCGCCCCGGTATTCAGGATCGGGATCGTCCGCCGCCGCCGCGAGTTCATCCGCCGCTTTCTCCCCCTTTTCGCGCACCAATGCCTCAAGGGCGATGGCGCGGACGGCGGGGCCGTCCTTGGCCGTGGTGGCGGGGGAGACGGGCGGTGCGGGGACGCCGTCAATCATTTCAATGGCGGCGGTGATGCGCGCGCGGCAGGCTTCCGGCGCGGAGGCAAGTTTCGCTTTCAGCGCGTCCCTGGCCGCTGCCGATCCGATGGCTTCCAGTGCGGCCGCGCCGGGCTCGACCGTGGCCGGATCGTCCAGCAGGGCCGCCAGCGCGGGCACCTCCGCGTCGGTGCCGGTCCATTGCAACTGAACCGCAAGGAAGGCCTTGACGGAGGGATCAGCGGCCTTGCCCAGGGCGGCGGAAACCGCCTGGTTGAACAGGGCCTTTGCCGCGTCGCGGCCCGGCGCCCCGCAATATTTTGCAAGGCCGGTCACGGCGTAGCGCGCGGCGAGGTCGGCCTCTCCGGAAGATTCGGGCAGGATGCGCGCGCACACTTCACCGAGCGCGGGCGCGCCCGCGTCCACAAGGACGGCGCAGGCCGCCTCGGTTGCCGCGCCATTTTGGCCGGGGAACTTCGCCAGCATTTCATCCACCGTGGCGGCGTGCGCGGCGCACGCAAGGACCACAAGGGCGGACACCAGCATGAATTGTTTTCTCATATGGAACATGGCATGTTTTCCTTGCATGTTGAACGCAGATTGAGGGGTCACACCCGCCACGGGCCGCGCATCGGCTGGAAGATGAGGCGGTTGGCCTCCTCGTCGCCGACGAACTCCTGCTTGTCCGGGTCGTAGCGCAGGTTGCGGCCCAGGCGCACCGCCGTGGTGCCGAGGTTGATGAGCGTGCAGGAGCGGTGGCCGTTGGCCTCGTTCAGCGCGAAACGCCGCCGCGTGCGCACGCAGTCGTAGAAGTCACCCTCCTGCGGGTCGGGTTCGGGCAGCCCCCTCAGCACCTTTTCCTTTCCGCCAATCTCCAGGCGAAGCCCCTTGAAAAGTTTGCCCTTCGGTCCTTCGATGTAGGGCTGGCCCTGCGAGCTGCCGTCGCCGTCCAGGACAATCTCGCAGCCGTCGGCGTAGCGGAGGACGATGCGCCGCCAGGAACTCACCGCGTCGGGGTGCTGCTGGGGCGCGTCAACCTCCACCTCCACGGGGCTGGTGTCGTCCTTGCCCAGCAGGTACTGCACCGGGTCCAGATAGTGCTGGCCCATGTCGCCCAGACCGCCGCCGTCATAGTCCCAATAGCCCCGGAAGGTCTGGTGCACCCGGTGCGGGTGGTAGGGCTTCTCCGGCGCGGGACCGAGCCAGAAGTTGTAGTCCAGCTCGGGCGGCACGGGTTGCGGGGTGAGGTCCGTCCTGCCGCTCCAGAAAAACTTGAAGTCGAAGCCCGTGCCGCCGCCCACGGTGACGCGCAGGGGCCAGCCGAGCTCGCCGCTGTCCACAATCTGCTTGATCGGTTTCACCGTGGAGCCGAAGCCGTAGAAGTTGTCCTTGAAGCGGAACCAGGTGTTGAGCCGGAAGATGCGGCCGTTCCGCCGGACCGCTTCCACCACGCGCCGCCCCTCGCCGATGGTGCGGGTCATGGGCTTCTCGCACCACACATCCTTGCCCGCCTCGGCGGCGGCGATGGAAATCAGGCCGTGCCAGTGCGGCGGCGTGGCGATGTGCACCACGTCCACCTCGGGCATGGCCAGCACCTCACGGAAGTCCGTGAACCCCTTCACACCCTTCTCCAGCGAGTCCAGCGCCGATTGGAGGTGGCCCCTGTCCACGTCGCACACCGCTATGGTCCGCGCGCCGGCATAGCCCAGATGGCCCCGGCCCATGCCGCCCACACCAACCACCGCGCGGGTGATCTCGTCGCTGGGCGCGGGCCGGTCTGTGGCACCCAGCACATGGCGGGGCACGATGGTGAAACCGAAGGCCGCGGCGGCGGAGTTGCGGATGAATCCGCGCCGGGTGAGCGTGGTTTTGGTGGTGTCTTTCATGGGAATCTCCGTCACTCGCGCCGGGGGCGCGGGGTTGATGCATCCTGTTATTTTGCCGAAATTCCATCCCCCAGGCAAATCGGCAAGCAGTGGAAAATTATGCCGCAACCCATGCTTATATAAATATAAGTCATTTTTTGACAATTGGTTAAGAAGTTATACCTAGACGGATGTCCATGTGCCTGTCCCAGGACGCACAACCACCCAATCAAGAATTTCCGCAGGAAAACTGTGTTGCCCAAAAAGTTAAGCATAATTAACAAAAGTTCAATAAAGAAATACTTTCCCCCCATTGTGGGTTTCTGAAGCAGTAACAAAAAGAACCCCCTATCCCGGGTTTGAAGATTTTTATTGTGGAACATCGACAACATGGAGGAACGCAGAATGAACACGAGACGCGATTTTTTGATGGCTGCGGGTGCGGTGGCGGCGGGCGCGGCTCTCGCCGGAACGGCGCAGGCGCAGGAAGCCGCCCCCACGGGCGGCGCGTTCACGGAGCACAAACTGCCGGAACTGCCCTATGCGTATGACGCACTGGAGCCCCACATTGACGCAAAGACCATGGAATTGCACCACAGCAAGCATCATGCGGCCTATGTGAAGGGCTTAAACGAGGCGGAGGCGGCTCTTGCCAAGGCGCGCGCCGCCAATGATTTCGCCTCGGTGCAGGCGCTGTCCAAGAAGGCGGCATTCAATGGCGGCGGCCATTTCCTGCACAGCCTGTTCTGGAAGGTCATGGCCCCGGCGGGCAAGGGCGGCGGTGGTGAGCCGACGGGCGACCTGGCGGCGCGCATTGCCCGCGACTTCGGCAGTTTCGCGGCGTTCAAGGCGCACTTCTCCGCGGCGGCGGCCGGGGTGGAGGGCGGCGGCTGGGCGCTGCTGCACTACCGTCCCGAGGATGACCGGCTCATCGTGCTCCAGGCGGAAAACCAGCACAAGCTCTCGCCCTTCGGCAGCACGCCGATTCTCGGGCTTGACGTTTGGGAGCACGCCTATTACCTGAAACACCAGAACAAGCGCGCCGACTATGTGGAGGCGTGGTGGAACGTGGTGAACTGGCCGCAGGTGCAGGCGAACCTGGACGCGCTGAAGGGCTGATTGCCCAAAAAAGAAACCCATGGGGCCCGGAAGGCTGAATCAGCCCTTCCGGGCCTCTTTCATTTCAAAGCGCTCGCCGTCCCAGACCACAAAGGTTCGGTGGCGAAGCCAGTCTCCGGTGTTGATGTAGATGCCCGTGCCGTTCGGGCCGGGGTGGGTTTCGAGCGTCGGCGCATGGGCATGGCCGCAGATGACCACGTCGGCCTCCCCGGCGGCAATGATGCTGCGGGCTTTTTCCCGGATGGCCCGCGCCTCGGGACCCTCCGCCGGGTTTTCCACCTGGAGCAGGGAGCGGCTGCCGTGGCTCACTCCCTGGGCGATGGCCATGGCCCAGTCGGGGTGGATCAGGCGGAACGCGCCCACCACCAGCGGGTTGCGGGCGATGCGCTTGTAGCAGCGGTAGGCCCTGTCCTCCTTGTTGATGCCGTCGCCATGGAGCAGCAGGGCCTTTTTTCCGCCGAAGTCCATTACCGTTCCGTCGGGGTGGATGGTGAAGCCGACAGACTCCCGCAGGAACCGTCCGGCCCAGAAATCGTGGTTGCCGCAGACAAGGTGCAGTTCCACCCCCGCGTCGCGCAGGTCGGCGAAGGCGCGGAGAATGTCGAAATACCCCGAAAAGCACACATGGCGGTACTCAAACCAGAAATCGAAAAGGTCCCCCAGGCAGATCAGACGGCTGCATTGGGCCGGCTCAATCCCCCGCAGGAAAGCCAAAAACCGCTCCCGCGCCGGCCGGGCGGCCTCCGTCACCTTCAGGTGCACATCCGAAAAAATGAGGGTTTGTTTCACAGCAGTCCGAATTTGCCAAGGGGCCAGAACCGCAACACCGCCCTGCCCACAATCTGGCCGTCTGTGATGGCGCGGAAACTCCGGCTGTCCTTGCTCACGCTGCGGTGGTCGCCGAGCACGTAGTATTCGCCGGGATGGAGCAGGCAGATATCTGTGTCGGGCGACACGGCCTCCTCCGGCTGGAGATACCCCTCCTCGTTGATTTGCCAGTTGTTCACCCGCACCCTGCCCCGGTCATATTCCACCTTCACCACGTTTTCCAGGGCGGAGGTTCCCGAAGTCGCGTTCGCACTGACCGTGTTCCGCTGCTTTTCCGGATGCCGCGCGATAAGCCGCTTCACATAACGCTTGTTGCCCACCCCGTCAAAGACGATGATATCCCCCTCCTTGAAGGGGTTGAGATTGCTGAACACGGAGAGTTTTGAAAGCTGGTGCGGCAGTTTCAGCACCAAAATGCGCTCCCGGTCCTTCAGCGTGGGATCCATGGACGGTCCCTGCACCTCGTAACCCTCGATGACAAAAGTTTTCAAGCCCCAGAAGACCACCAGAAAAATAACCACCATTTTCACGAGTTCCAGGAACTCGCGTTTGGCTTCCTGGCGCGTTTCCGAGGCGGTGCCCGTCTTTTCCTGCGACTCTTCCCCGGCTGTGGGTGTGCTGTCTTCCACTAAATCACTCCTGCTGGCCCCATAACCTGTTACTTTGGGTTAGTTTACCATATATTTCCCGGACAATCCCAAAAGAGGCGGCCGCGTTACTCATCCAGCCCCGTCGCGCCCGCCTGGATGACTCATCAGGACCTGGGCCTCTTTGCCCAAAACAGCCGAAAGCAACTGCTCCACGCCCGTGTCGGGAGGGCGGAGGGTGTCCAGCACGAGCACGAATTCGACATTCATCGGCTTTTCAGAAAAACGCTGGCTGCTCACCCGGTAGCGCTTGTAGCCGCGCATGAACACCCGCACGGAACCCCGGGCCGTGTTGGCGGCGAGCAGATCCGCTAGGGGAATCATGCCGTCGGTGCTGTAGCTGGTGAGGATGTGCCGGCAGGGCAGCGTATCCAGCAGGCGCGTGTAGGCGGCCGCCGCGTCACCCCGGTGGTTGTAGGCGCTGCGCCTTTCGTCGCGCCAGTCCCTGCGTATGGCGGCCCGCCCCCCCCGCAGGGTGGCGGGGGGGAGGGCCGGCTTGTCCCAGAGGGTGATGCTGTTCAGCACATGATAGTTGCTGGCGTAGGGATGCTGGTTGTAGGGCGGGTCAACATAGGCCAGAACCGTGTCCCGCGGCAGCGCCCGCGCCGCATCCACCGCATCCAGCCGCGAGACGCGGTTTTCCAGCCCGTTGTCGTGGAACACCGCCGGGGAGAGACGCAAATCCGAGGCGATACGGTAGAGGGCGGTGCCGGTCTGGCCGCCCCATCCCCGGTGAAAGCCCTTGAACACCCCGCTGGTGTTGCTCGTGTAGCAGGCCTGGTATAGGAGCGGCGCGAGCAGGCAGGCCTCCTCCTCCGGGGCCAGCAGGTCCTCCTCCCGCCATGCGGCGATTTGGCCGCGGATGGCGTCAATGCGCATGCCGTTTTTGCGCATGTAAAACATGCGCTCCGCCGTGTCGTCGAAGGTTTCATCATTCCGGGGGCAGAGGTTCCGCGCCACCCAGTCCTCGCGCGGGGGGAGCGAGTTAAGTGCGTCCAACGCGGCGCCGTATCCGCCCAGGCGCGCAAAGGCCGGGGCGTGGTTGCATGCCACATGGCAGGTGTTGATGGGTTCCGTGTAGGGTTCCCAGTCGTTGGAGAACACCCGAAAGCCCCGGCGTTTCAGCCACCGTGACACCACCCCGCTCCCGGAGAAGAGGTCGGCGACCGCCGCACCCGGTGCGGGGTCGGCCGCGTCAACCGCCTCGCCCACCAGTCCAAGAAGCCGGCGTTTGTTGCCGATGTAGGGAATCAACTGGGAAAAGACATAATCGCCGGTGCGCGCCGCACCGTGCCTTTTGCGGTCGTAGACACCCCCTGCGGGTTCCTCGTTGTGCGGCGATGCGGGCATGCTGCGGCTCTCCGGAAAGGATCTGGCGGATTAACCGCCCAACAGGCCGAGTTCGCGGGCCAGCGCCGAATCGGTCCGCAGCCGCGGCATGATGATCTCCACGTCCCGCGCCACCACCTGCCGCGCGACAAACAGCGCGCCCGCGGGATGGCGGTAGGCCATTTCCTTGAGATACTGCCACCATTCAAGATCGTAAACGGTCCGCCCCGCGAGCAGCGCAGGAATGCGCCGTGGATCATCCGACTCCTGGCTTTCCAGCACCTCCTCCGCCAGGGAACCCGCCCCCGCACCCTCGCGGGCGCGCTCCAGCCGCTCTCCGTATTCCCGGACAAGCTCCCCGGCGGCGCGGTAATCCCTGACAAAGGCGTCCCAGCCGGAATCGGTGCGGCGCACCCATTCCGCGAGGAAGCGGACCTTCAAATCCAGCGGCCTGGGTTCGAGCCGGCCGGCGATTTCCACATTGCGCAGCAGGAAATTGAGCGCGGTGCGCACATGCTCCTCCTGCGGCAGCAGCGGCAGGGACTCCTCCGGTGTCCTGGGGTATTCACTGTGGAGGATGAGCACGCTTTCCTGGTAGTTGAGCACCGAGGGGAGGGGTTCGGGGAAGGCGGCGTAGTCGTAGTCCAGCCCGACCCCCGCGATGTAACCGCGCACCCCCCGGACTATGTCCCCGGCGTCCAGTGCCGCGTCGGCAAGACCCAGGAATTCCTCCTGCATGCGCCTGCGCACGCGCAGCAGTTCGTAGGCCTGCGCCGCCGCAGTGTGCTTTCCCAGCCGCACCGCGTTGTCCGCCAGCAGCATCAGCGGCTGCCAGGGGAGCTGGGGCGGCCCGTTTTTTTCGAGCTGGGCACGCGCATGGCTGCGGATTTCCGGGCGGTTGACAAGGGCGAGGGCGTCCTTGAAGAGGCGGCTGTCCGTGTCATTGGGCCGGAGGTAGGCGTACTTGTCGGCGGTGATGTCCTCGGTGGAACCCTGCCTCAGGGGGGAATAGGAAATGAACAGGAACCGGAAGTTGACGATGTCGCCGTCGGCCACGGCGCGCGCCAGGCACCCCGCGATCATGTCGTCGGTCACCGGCGCTTTTTGCTGCTGCCTGTTCCGGGCCATCAGTGGTTCTCCCCGGCCAGAAATGCGGCGGCGAAACGCCCCCGTTCGGCCCAGTCAATTTCCGGCTTGGTAATGTCGTAATAGGGCAGGCGCTCGTGGATGGTCTGGTAAAGGCGCTGGCGGAAATGGCGCAGCACCCGGCCCGCGTGGCGTTCATGGGCGGCGTCCCAGCCGCTTTCCTCCACGCATTCCGGGTCGCGTCCCGCCTCAAGCATCAGCTCCTCCAGATAGGTGGAGAGGAAATGGCGCAGCGCCTGGTCAAAGGTGCGGCGCAGCTGATCCTCCGCCTCCGGGTCTTTGCCTTCCGCGGCGCGCCACTCCTCCTCCAGCCGCATCACCCGCGCGCGGTCTTCCCAGTACCGCGCGCAGCGGTCCTTGTCGCGCAGGATGTAAAAAGCAGCATTGAGCCGGGCAATGTCCAGCAGATAGGCGTTCCGCTTCTCCTCGGTCACCTTCGCCTGGCTGATTTCAACCAGCAGTTCCTTGATTTTCTTGCGGTACACGCGGCGCACGTCGGCGGGCTTGAACTCGGGGTCCAGGCCCAGCAGGGCGGCGTAGTCCACATATCCAGTGTCGGGCATGGCGGATTTGCTCCTTGAAAAGGCGATTCTACCCGCTGCCCCCGGACCGGCGCAAACGGGTGACGGCTCCAAAAGGCGCCCGGGGCGGTGTCATGGGCCGGTCGCCGGAAAGTTTTTCGGCCGCCGTGGTGTTATATATAATTGAAAATCGTGATTTTTTGGCATGGCGGTTTTTCGGGGGCCGCAAGGGTGCACTTAATCGACAGGAGCAGACGCGCAACGTGGGCCAAGACGAACAAAATTACATAGACCGTGAGTCGCTGAAGGACTGGACCGAGGCGCTGGAGGCGCTTATTGAGCAGGACGGTCCAAAGGCGGCCGCCGAGCTCCTGTCCCGGTTGCAGGATCACGCCCATTACATGGGGGTTCGCGAGCCTTTCACGGCCAGCACCCCCTATGTGAACACGATTCCCCCCGAGCATCAGCCCCCGTTTGAGGGGGATCGGGAACTTGAACGGCTCAACAAGTCCATCATCCGCTGGAACGCCATGGCCATGGTGGTGCGCGCCAACCGGCATTCGGACGGCATCGGCGGCCACATCTCCACCTTTGCCTCCGCCGCCACCCTCTACGAGGTGGGCTTCAACCATTTCTTCCACGGGAAAACCGGGGAGCACGGCGGCGATCAAATTTACTTTCAGGGCCATGCCACGCCAGGCATTTACGCCCGCGCCTTTCTCGAGGGACGCCTGAAGCGGGAGCAGCTGGAAAATTTCCGGCTGGAGCTGGCCAGGGGCGGCGGCCTCTCCTCCTATCCCCATCCCTGGCTGATGCCCGATTTCTGGAGTTTCCCCACGGTGAGCATGGGGCTTGGCCCCATCATGTCCATCTACCAGGCGCGGTACAACCGGTATCTTGAGAACCGGGGCCTTAAACCCGCCAACGGCGGCCATGTGTGGGCCTTTTTGGGTGACGGCGAGACCGACGAGCCGGAATCGCTCGGCGCCATCACCCTCGCGGCGCGGGAGCGGCTGGACAACCTCATTTTTGTGATCAACTGCAACCTGCAGCGCCTCGACGGCCCCGTGCGCGGCAATGGAAAGATCATCCAGGAACTGGAGGCCATTTTCCGCGGCGCGGGCTGGAATGTCATCAAGGTCCTCTGGGGCAGCGAGTGGGACGAGGTTTTCGCGCAGGACACGGAGGGGGTGCTGGCCCGGGCCCTGGGCACGCTTGTGGACGGCCAGTACCAAAAGTTCAGCGTGGAATCCGGCGACTACATCCGGCGCAGCCTCCTCGCGCACGAGCCCCGGCTCAAGCCGCTCCTCGACAGGCTCAGCGACGAGCAGCTGCGCAAGATAAAGCGCGGCGGCCACGATCCCGTCAAGGTCCACGCGGCCTACCATGCGGCGGTGAACCACAAGGGATCGCCCACGGTCATCCTGGCCAAGACGGTGAAGGGCTACGGCCTAGGCGAAAGCGGCGAGGGAAAAAACATCACACACCAGCAGAAAAAGCTCAACGAGGAGGAGCTTTGGGAGTTCCGGGGCCGCTTCGGCATTCCCATCTCCGACGAGGAGATCGCCTTCGCCCCCTTCTACAAGCCCGCCGACGACGCACCCTCGATCCGTTACCTGCGCGAACGCCGCGAAAAACTCGGAGGTTTTCTGCCCCGCCGGGAGGTGTGCCCGCCGAAGTTCAAAACACCGCCCGAGGCGCTTTTTGAGGAGTTTTACAAGGGCGCCGACCGGCCCGTGTCGTCCACCATGGCCTTTGTGCGCATCCTGCTGAAGCTGCTGCGCGACAAGGAGCTCGGCAAACTTGTGGTCCCCATCGTTCCCGACGAGGCGCGCACCTTCGGCATGGACGGCCTGTTCCGCCAGGTGGGCATCTACTCCTCCATCGGCCAGAAATACGAACCGGTGGACGCGGACAACCTGCTTTACTACAAGGAGGCCGTGGACGGGCAGATCCTTGAGGAGGGCATCACCGAGGCGGGCGGCATGAGCTCCTTCATCGCCGCGGGCACCGCCTATGCCACCCACGGCATCAACACCATCCCCTTCTTTGTCTACTACTCCATGTTTGGCATGCAGCGCATCGGCGATTTGGTCTGGGCGGCGGCGGACATGCGCACGCGCGGATTCCTCATCGGCGGCACCGCCGGGCGCACCACCCTCGCGGGCGAGGGGCTCCAGCACCAGGACGGCCACAGCCACCTGCTGGCCATGCCCGTGCCCAACCTGAAATGCTACGACCCGGCCTTCGCCTTCGAGCTTGCGGTGATTATCCGCGACGGCATCGATCGCATGTACGGCAAGGGCGAGAGCGTCTTCTACTACATCACCGTGGGCAACGAAAACTACGCCATGCCAGCCATGCCCGCCGGTAAAAACGTGAAGCAGGGCATCCTCCGGGGCATGTACAAGTTCCGCCCGGCGCCGGGCCGGGCTGGCGCGAAATTCCGCGCGCAAATACTCGGCAGCGGCGCCATACTCAACGAGGCGCTCAAGGCGCAGGAACTGCTCGCCGCCGATTACGGCGTGGCGGCGGACGTGTGGAGCGTCACCAGCTACAAGGAGCTGCGCGCCGACGGGCTGGCGGCGGAGCGGTGGAACCTGCTCCACCCCGGCGCAAAGCCGAAGAAGGCTTATGTCACCCAGTGCCTGGAGAAGGAGGAGGGGCCGGTTGTGGCCGCCTCCGACTACATGAAGATGCTGCCCGACGGCATCGCCAAATGGGTGCCGGGCGGCCTGGCCACACTGGGCACGGACGGGTTCGGGCGCAGCGAGTCGCGCGCCGCGCTGCGCGACTTTTTTGAGGTGGACCACCGCCACATCACACTGGCGGTGCTTTCCGAACTTGCCAGGCGCGGTGAAATGGAATCCGCCCTGGCGGCGAAGGCCATGCGCGGACTTGGCATCAAGCCCGGCAAGCCCGACCCGTGGATTTCCTGAGCCGTTTCAGAAGGCGGAACAGCAGGCAACACAAGGCCCGGCCCGCCGGCCGGGGCGCATAAAACAAGGAAGCAGCAGTGAAAGAATTCAAACTTCCCGAACTGGGTGAAAACGTGACCGCCGGAACCGTCGGCAAAATTCTGGTCAAGGCGGGCGACATCGTTTCCGTCGGCCAGAATGTTCTTGAGATAGAAACCGACAAGGCGGTGGCGGAAATCCCCTCCTCTGTTGCGGGAAAAGTGGTTGAAATCCGCATCAAGGAGGGAGGCTCCGTCCGTGCGGGGGAAGTGGTGTTCCTTGTGGACGAGTCCGCCGCGGGCTCCACCGCGCCGGAGCCCAAAGCCGAAAAGGCCGCCCCGGCTCCGTCAAAAGCCGAAGCGCGGGAAACCCCGCCCCCGGTAAAAACCGCCGATGTTCCCGCGCCCGCTCCGGCTCCCGCGCCTGCCGCCCCGGCGGCGCCTGTCATTGCCGCGGGCGCCGTGCCCCGCCCGGGACTTGTGCGGGCCACCCCGTCCGTGCGGCAGATGGCGCGCGAACTGGGGGTTGACTTGAACGAGGTGCCCACGGCTGATCCGCTGGGCCGTGTAACGGCCCAGGACGTGCTGGCGTACAAGCAGTCGTCCGGCGCGGTTTCCGCCCCCCCGGAGGCGGCGGTGCCCCCCGCGCCGGTTCACGCGCCGGCGGCCCCCGCGGTTCCGGCGCAGGCGACGCCCTCCGGCGAGACGGTTTCGGACAAATGGGGTGCTGTGGTGGCGCAGCCGATGAACGCGGTGCGCCGCAAGACGGCGGAACACATGGCCGCCTGCTGGGCCGCCATTCCCCATGTGACCCATTTTGAAAAGGCCGACATCACCGGCATCGAGGAGCTGCGCAAAAAGCACGGGAAAAAAATCGAGGCGGCGGGCGGCAAGCTCACCGTCACCAGTTTCATTCTCAAGGCGCTTCCGGCGGCGCTGAGAAAGTTCCCCAAATTCAACGCCTCCCTCGATCTGGAAAACCAGCGGGTGTTGCTCAGGCAGTACTGCAACATCGGCGTCGCCGTGGACACGCCCAACGGGTTGCTCGTTCCCGTCATCCGCGACGCGGACAAGAAGAGCATCGCCGAGCTGTCCGTGGAGCTTCCGGCGCTGGCCAAAAAGGCGCGCGACCGGAAGCTCTCCGTCGAGGACATGCAGGGCGGCACCTTCACCGTCAGCAACCTGGGCGGGCTCGGCGGCAACGCCTTCACGCCCATCATCAACGCGCCCGAGGTGGCCATCCTTGGCATGTCCCGCTCGCAGATTGAGCCGGTATGGGCAAACGGCCAGTTCGCGCCGCGGCTCATGCTGCCGCTCAGCCTTTCCTACGACCACCGGTTGATAGACGGCGCGGACGCCGCCCGCTTCCTGCGCTGGCTGGTGGAGGTGCTTGAACAGCCCTGGCTGCTTTTCCTCGACGAGTGAGGCAAGTACTCAGAGGTCGTATTCCGAAGGGATGAATTTGTCCCTGTCCACCTCGTCCATGCAGGCCGAGATGAAGGACTCCTCGCATTCGGGGAGCGACTCCAGCTCGTCCTGAATCATGAAGAGATAGGGGATTTCCCGCCCGGGAATCTTCAGAAGCCCCGCGTCCACGCCCGCCCGCAGTGACTTGACGGCGCACAGGCCCGCCCTGCGGCCTGCCTCGTAGTCACTCTTGGACGCGGCGATTTCCTCCGCGACGGCCACGGCGTTTTCCGGGGTGAGCACCCATGCCTGGGGATCGAGCGGGGCGTCGGAGCGCACCAGCCACCTTTGCAGGGTGGCCGCGCCGCCGGGGCCGTCCTTGATGGCCTCGTTGAACAGGCGGCAGTCGTACTCCAGTGTCTCCAGCGAGCAGGTGGGTGCCATGTCCGCCAGCAGTCGGATGTGCTGCACCGACTCGTTGCTCCACAGGTCGCAGGACGCGGCGGCAATGTTGCCCACCGGGCTCAGGTGCGCGCAGGCGGCCGCCTTGCCCTCCATCGCCATGGGGCAGCCGGTGATCGCCTTGAGGATGGGGTTCTCGTATCCGCAGTCCTTGCCCGGCCCGACGGCGCCGCACTCGTAGGCTGCCAGCGACCGCACCGCCGTTATGGCGCGCACCACCGCGGCGAAGGTGCGGGGTATCATGCCCTGCTCGGCGAGCACCATGGCCGTGTTGCCGAAGCCGCAGGCCGTGTCCCCGGCGGCGTGCACTCCGTGGCGCGCGGCGATGCCCGCAATGCGCGACCAGAGGAAGCGCATGTCCCGCGCGCCCATCACGCAGAGGGCGAACACCACGTGCCGGATGTTGCACATGGTGAGCGCCTCGTCGTGTATCTCCTTGCCGCCGACGGACTCGATGCTGAGCAGGTCCGCGCCCAGCGCGGCGCAGCGCTCAAAGGTCTCCTCCATCCGCCCCCAGAGCGGGCCGGAGCGCATCACGGGCGGGCGCACCATTTCCCGGTTGTCGTTGGGGGTCATGCGCAGCGCGGACACCAGGCCCGTCCGGGCGCGGGCCTCCTCCATGTGGTCGAGGAGGATGCGGCATATTTCCTCCGCCCATCCGGGGCGGTCCGTCATGGGCGGCAGCGTCTCGCATTCCAGCACCACCCCCGGCGCGCCGAGCACGGCGGCCCGCCTCAGCGCGCCCTGGGCGATGCGCTCGTAGTGGTTTCGCACCTGCGGCCAGGTTTCCTCCACCAGTTCCATCGCGGGCAGGGTGAAGTTGAGCTCGGGATACACCCGCCCCCCGCCGATTACCAGGCCGCGCCGGGTGGTCACCGGACTGGGGGCGGTGCCGAAAATGAGGTCGGCGGGGTTGGGGATGGCCAGGCTGGAGTAGGCTTTTGTCATGGTATGTCCTTTGCGTTTTTGGCGGCATGCGCCTCATTTGCAAAAATGATGCCATGAAAAAGCGGATATTTCCTGAAAAATACGATCCCGTAATTGTAAAAATATGCTATTTGCCGTTTCCCCGGCATTCGGCGCGGTAAAAGCCCGGTGTCCGGCCCGTGACCCGCCGGAACACATTTTGGAAGTGGCTCTGGTCGGTGAAGGCGCACTCCATCGCGATGATGCAAAGGGCCTTGTCCGTGTGCGCGAGCAGTTGCCGTGCCTTGTCCACGCGCATGCGGGTGAGCATCTCCGAATAACCGCATCCGGCGTGCTTCTTGAAAAGGCGTGAAAAATGGGCGGGCGACATCCCGGCCGCACGGGCGGTTTCCTCCCGGGACAGCGGTCCGGAAAAATGCCGTCGCATGTGTTCCAGGGCGCGCAGATAGGCGGCCCGCGTATCACGCGGGCGCGGCGGAAGCATTCTTTCCATCACACGGTTGAGCAGCGCGCTCAGCCACGCCAGAAGGTCCTCCTCCGTGGCGAGCGCGGCCAGCTCCGCCGTGTGGCCAAGCTGCTCGTCCAGGGGCGCCGCGCCGTTTCGGTCCGTCTCCGCGGCGGTGCGTGAAAGGATGACCGCAAGCTCCAGGCAGTAACTTTTCAGCACCTCCAGCCGCCGCCCCGCCTGGAAGCGTATTGCCACGACCATCCGGTTCAGCGCCGCCCGGGCCGCCCCCTTGTCGTTGCGCCGGACCGCGTCGAGCAGGGATTCCTCCTCCATGCGGCAGGCCGCGCGGAGGTCGGGCGCGCCGCGCGACTTGTAGGCGTGGATGGCCTCGGCGCGGAGCCGCTCCTCGCCATGCCGCAGCCGCCGCGACTCCAGCAGCGCCGCGTTGGTGAGGTTGTGCTCCTCGGCGAGGCGGAGCAGCGCCGCGCAGGCGCCGCGCACGTCCAGCGGCGTCCTTGCGGGATCGTCGGGGAACACCATGTCCTCACCCGCCTCGCACACGATGCCGCCCAGCAGTTCCTGGTTGCGCATGACCGGCACAGCCCAGACAAGGTGGCGGTTCGGGCAGAATTCCACCGAGGGCTCCCCCCAGCGCAGCGCCTCGTCCACCGCGAGTTGCCGGGCCTTGCGGCAGTCGTCGCAGTCGCGCTTTCCGCAGGGCGGTTTTCCCAGCGCCAGTTCGCCGTCCGGAAGCACGGCATACATGCGCACCCCCCAAACACGCTGGTGCGCCGCCGCCAGTGCCTTGAACACCGGGGCAGGAAGGGGCCAGTGTGCCGTGCCGGCGGTGATGGGGGGTGTTTCGCTTTTCCTTTTCATATTTGACAGCCTGTTTGTCGTGCGGGCTTCTTTTTATCACCGATTCGGGGCTATGTCAATCGCGAAAGGCGTCGCGGTTGCCGTGAAACAGGGAATTCGGGAAGAGAGCCGGGTATAATGGCGGCCGTTGGCGCGCGCGGGGTGCGCCGGGATGACACAGGAGACACGGAGCTATGCAATACAGAGCGCTGGGAAATTCGGGAATCAACGCGTCGGTGGTCGGGCTGGGCACCTGGGTGACGGGCGGCGGCCAGATGTGGAACGGCGTGGATGACGCCGAGTCGCTGCGCGCGATTGAAGCCGCCCTCGACGCGGGCGTCACCCTCATAGACACCGCGCCCGCCTACGGCTGGGGCCACAGCGAGGAGATGATTGGCCGGGTGATCAAGGGCAGGCGCGACAAGGTGGTGGTGGCCACGAAGGGCGGCATGTGGTGGCAGGACAAGCGCGGCTCCTACCATTTCTGCATTGACGGCAGGGATCTGTACATCTGCCTGCGTCCGGAAACGCTGGCGGTGGAGGTGGAGGACAGCCTGCGGCGGCTCGGCACGGATTATATTGACTTGTACCAGATGCACTGGCCCTCTCGGGAGCCGGATCTGACCCCCATCTGCGAGACCATGGCCTTCCTGCTGAAACTGAAGGAGCAGGGAAAGATCCGGGCCATCGGCGTGTCGAACGTGTCGGTGGAGCAGCTTGCGGAATACCGTTCCTGCGGTCCCGTCGCCAGCGACCAGTTCCGCTACAGCATGCTGTACCGCGCGCCCGAGGCGGACATCCTGCCCGACTGCGCCGCGAACAACACCGCCACCCTCACCTACATGTCCCTGGAGCAGGGCCTGCTCACCGGCAAGGTGGGTATGGACCGTGTTTTTGATCCGAACGAATTCCGCAGCAACGCGGACTGGAACGCCTGGTTCAAGATGGAGAACCGTCCCGCCGTGCTGGCGATGCTGGCGGGCTGGGCGGACCTGACGGCGAAGTACCAGTGCAACCTGGCGCAATTGGTGATTGCCTGGACCGCCGCGCAGCCGGGCGTCACCCATGTGCTGTGCGGCGCGCGCACCGCGGGGCAGGCGGCGCAAAACGCCGCCGCGGGCGGTCTGGTCCTCGACCCGGCGGACGCGCAAAGGATGCGCGCCGACGCCGTGGCGCTGGGGGATCCCAAATAACGCCGGACCGGTGTTTCCACCGCCGTGCGGGAGGATGGCAGGATGAGGTTGCCTTGTCGGGGCCGCGTGCTGTTGGCGGCGCTTGCGCTCGTGTTCCTGTGCCCCGCCGTTCATGCGGTTGCGGACGGTGTCAACTTCACCGCGGCGCGCATGGCGGTGGAGGATTTGCGCGGGACTTTTGGCGCGGCCTACCCCGCGGGGGAGGACGAGCTGGCCGAACTGCGGCGGGCGGAGGCGGAGGCGGCCGCGCTGGAGACTGCCGCCGCCGCGGGCGGGCCGGCGGCGGCGGCGCAGCTTGGCAAATGGCGCGCGCTGGCGCGGCGTCTGCTCCTTGCCAACCCGCTGCTCGGTTTTGACAGGCTTCTTGTAATCCGCCGCTCGGAAAAGCATCTCGGCCTGGTGCAGAACTGGGAGAGCAACTCCTCCCTGCCCATGTCCGGGTTCGACAACGAGTTTGCCGTTCTCTTCCCGCTGGACGGCGGCGCGCTGGAACCCCTGTACCGCCCGGAACGGGATGTCTTTGCGGGGGATGTGGACCTCCATTTCAACGGGGACAGGCTGCTCTTCTCCATGCCAGGAAAAAACGGGCGCTGGCAAATCCATGAGATGACGCTTGCGGACCGGAAGGCGGGGGAGCTCCCCCTGATTCTTGAGCCGGACGTGGACAACTACGACGCGTGCTACCTGCCTGACGGCGACATCCTGTTCACCTCCACCGCGCCCTTTGTCGGGGTGCCCTGCGTGACCGGCTCCTCCCATGTGTCCAACCTCTACCGGTTCTACAGGAAGACGGGCGAGATTAGGCGGCTCACCTTTGAGCAGGACCATGACTGGTGCCCGACGCTGCTCAACAACGGGCGCGTGCTTTACCTGCGCTGGGAGTATTCCGACATCCCCCATTTTGTGTCCCGCATTCTTTTCCAGATGAACCCGGACGGCACCGGCCAGATGGAGTACTACGGCAGCAACTCCTACTGGCCGAACGCCATGTTTTACGCGCGCCCGGTGCCCGGGCATCCGACCATGTTTTGCGCCATAGTCGGCGGGCACCACGACGTGCCGCGCATGGGCGAACTGGTGCTTTTTGATCCCGCCAGGGGCCGCACCGAGGCCGACGGCGTGGTTCAGCGCATCCCCGGACGGGGCGGGAAAGTGGAACCGAAGATTCTGGACGGGCTGGTGGGCGCATCCTGGCCAAAATTCCTGCATCCCTTCCCGCTGAGCGACAAATATTTTATTGTCTCCGCCAAACCCGCCCCGGACAGTCTTTGGGGCGTGTATCTGGTGGATGTTTTCGACAACATGACCCTGCTCAAGGAACTGCCCGGCCAGGCCCTGCTGGAGCCGGTTCCGCTGCGGGCCACCACGCCGCCGCCGGTGATACCCGACCGGACGCACCCCGAACGGGACGATGCCCTTGTCTACCTTGCCGATGTCTACGCCGGGCCCGGACTGGCGGGGGTGCCGCGCGGCACGGTGAGGCAACTCCGCCTGTTCACCTATCACTTTTCCTACCACGGCATGGGCGGCCAGATAAACCGGGTCGGACTGGACGGTCCCTGGGACATCAAGCGGGTGCTGGGCACCGTGCCCGTGGAGCCGGACGGCTCCGCCTATTTCCGGGTGCCCGCAAACACCCCCGTGTCCGTCCAGCCGCTGGACGGGGAGGGCCGGGCGCTCCAGCTCATGCGGAGCTGGATGACCGCCATGCCCGGCGAGTCCCTGTCCTGCGTGGGCTGCCATGAAAAGGTGAGCGGCTCCCCGCCCGCCCGCAACGCCATGGCCGCGCGGCGCGCGCCCTCTGACATAACCCCCTGGCACGGCCCCACGCGCGGCTTTTCCTTCCGGCGCGAGGTGCAGCCGGTGCTGGACAGGCACTGCACGGCCTGCCATGACGGCGTGGATCCGGCGCTTCCCGACTTTCGCGATCTTCCGGACGTGCACACCACCGCGAAGGACGCGCCCTACAACGACGGCTCGCAGTTTCCCCCCGCCTATCTGGCGCTCAAGCGGCATGTGCGCAACGCGACCATGGAAAGCGACATGCACCTGCTGACGCCCCTCGACTTTCACGGGAGCACCACGGATCTGGTCCAGTTGCTCCGGGGCGGCCACCACGGTGTTTCCCTTGACGCGGAGTCGTGGAACCGGATCAACACCTGGATTGACCTCAACACGCCCGCGCACGGCACCTGGCACGAGATTGTGGGCATGGAGAAGGTGGCCCACCAGCGGGACCGGCGCATGGCCATGATGGCGAAACACGCCCCCTGCGTCACCGATGATCCCGAGGCGGTTCCCGCGCTGGCCCCCCTGGCGGATGTGCCCGCCGCGACACCCGGTAGGGTCGCCGCCGATCCAATGATCACCGCGGAAACCATCCCCGCCGCGCCGCCCTCCCCGTCGCCGGACATCCGCAGAAGGAGGGTCGATCTTGGAAACGGGGCGGCCATGGAGTTAATTCAGGTTCCGGGGGGGGAGGGGACGCCCCTGTGGATGGGCGCCTCCGAGGTGACGAATGGCCAGTACGCCCTGTTTGATCCCGCCCACGACAGCCGTCTGGAGGGGGGGGATTTCTTGCAGTTCTGCGTGGAGGAGCGGGGGTGGCCGCTTAACGGCCCCGAGCAGCCGGTGGTGCGCGTCTCTTGGGAGCGGGCCATGGAATTCTGCGCGTGGCTCTCGGGGCGCACCGGCATGAAATTCACCCTGCCGGACGAGGCGCAGTGGGAGCGCGCATGCCGCGCGGGCACAGACACGCCGATGTGGTACGGGCCGGTGAACGCGGACTTTTCAACACTGGAGAACCTGGCGGACAGTTCGTTCAAGGCGGTGGAGACCATTGAACCCTGGAAGCTGCCCGCCGGAGCCATCCATCCTTGGCGGCCCGCCGTGGACGGGGTGAACGACGGCCATCGCGTGAGCGCGCCCGTCGCCTCCTTCCAACCGAACCCCTGGGGATTTTTCGACATGCATGGCAATGCGGCGGAATGGACCCTGACCCCCTGCGGGGAGAACGGGGGCGACCGTGTGGTGCGCGGCGGAGCATGGGGTGACCGGCCGCACCGCGCGGCAAGCGGGTTCCGCCGCCAGTACCCCCCCTGGCAGCGGATCTACAATGTGGGATTCCGGGTGGCCTGCACGGATGCGGGCGCGGGCACGGTTGTCCAGACCGCGGCCGTCCGCTGACGCGCCGGGGGCGAATGTTTTTGCCCCGGGCCTTGTTGGTTCGCAATAAAAGGAGGTTCAGATGAGCGCGCGTTCAATTCAAAACTACAAAAACCACCGTTCCCTTGACTTTGTGTACATGTCCCAGGCCGTGGTGCTGCTGCTGGTGCTGTTGCTGGCGGTCGTCTCCTTCTTTGCCGGTTCGCTTGCGGTGCCGCTGCTGCAGACCGGGCTGCTGCTGCTGACCCTGGCGAACCTGGTGATTTTTTACAAGGTGCGCCACTACCCGCTCACGCTTCAAGACCGCATCATCCGCCTGGAAATGCAGGTGCGCCTGCGCCGGGTGCTGCCCGCGGAACGGCACTGGGAAATCAACGGACTCACCATTCCCCAGCTTGTGGGACTGCGGTTTGCCTCAGACGAGGAACTGCCCGCGCTGGTGCGCCGCGTGCTTGACGAGCACATAGAAAAGGCGGACACAATCAAACAGCTTGTCAAAAACTGGGAACCGGACCACCAGCGGGTGTGACGGCCGGCTTCCGCCGAAACCCGGGGCATGTCATGGGGGTCTTATCAGGACCGGTGGTTTGCGCGGTTTTTCCCCTTTCAAGGAGAGGTTGCCATGAGAAAGGCGTTGTTTGCGGTAGTGGTGCTGATGGCGGGCTTGACGGCCTGGGGCGGCGAGTTCAAGGCGGGCGCTGCGCGGCGGGACATCACCCCCAAGGAGCCGATGCCCATGTGGGGCTATGGCGCGCGGCATGATCTGCCCGCCGAGGGGACCAAGCTGCCCCTGTACGCCAAGGCGCTGGTGATGGACTGCGGCGGCCGGGGCAGGATTGCCCTGGTAGGGCTGGATCTGGGCAGGGGGCCCACCTACGCAATGACCGACAAGATTGAACCGGCTGTGAAGGCGCGGTGCGGGGTGGACTATGTCTTTGCCGTCGGTTCCCATACCCACCACGGCCCGGTGCTGGAACTGCTCGACGAGCCGGGGCTGGGGCAGGGCAAGTTTGATTATGCCGTGCGTTATGCGCAGGAACTCCCCGACATACTTATTGAACTAATCTGCGAGGCTGCCGCGAACATGACACCCGCGAAGATCGCCTTCGCCGCGGAGGAGACGGACCTCAACCGGAACCGTCACACGAAGAAGGAGCCGAAGGTGCGCGATCCGCGCCTGACGGTCATCCGTGTGGACGACATGAGCGGCAAAACCCTGGCCGTGGTGGCAAACCTGGCGGCCCACCCGGTGACGGAGGACATATTTGACCGGCGCTGGAGCGCGGACTGGCCCGGCTACATGCAGAAGCGGGTGGAGGAGGCCGTGGGCGGCTCCACCTGCCTGTTCCTGCAGGGGGCGGCGGGCGACATGTCCCCCAACACCAACGATCAGCGGCGCGGCACCGAGGGATTTGGAAACGCCGCGGGTGACAAGGTGGCGGAGATGCTGAAAGGCATGGAACCCAAAGTCCCGGAAAAACCGGGCCTGCTGGGTGTCCGCTGGAACGACGGCGGCGCGAGCCGGCTGGACCTCTCCAACAGGCTTGTGCTGGGCACGCTGCGCCAGTTCTTTTTCCCGGAACTGATGGCCATGCTAAAGGAAATACCCGACAACCAGGTCACGGTGCGCTGTTCCGCCGTCTTAATCAACGGCGAAATCGCGCTGGTCGGCGGTTCCGGCGAGCTGTTTTCGGACCTGTCCAACCAGATCAAGGCGCGGTCTGCCGTTAAAAACACCATGGTCGTGGGCTACTGCAACGGCCACTGCATGTACATCCCCACGATCCCCGCGGTGGAGGAGGGCGGTTATGGCGCCGATTCCACTGTTTCATGGGTGCCTGTGGGGACGGGCGAGAGGATTGTGGAGCGCGCCGTCACGGAAATAGCCCGCATGGCGGGGGAGGCGGCAAAAGGGGAGTAAAAAGCCGCTTAGCAACCGGCGGGGTTTGGTATTCCGCCATGCAGGGGGATTTCCCCGGCGCCCTCAAGCCAGTCGCAGGGGATGTCCTTGTCCAGTTCGCGGGGGTCGGCGCACAGTTTGCACACGCGCAGGATGAAGGGGCGCACATGCTCAAAGTCGAGGGCGCGATGGTCAAAGCAGATGGTCATGGGCACGACGCTGCGCGGTTCGATGACCTCCGCCCCGTTTCTCACCACCACCCGGGGCCTGCGCACAACCGAACCCAGGCCTATTGCCGTTGTCTGTGGGGGGATGATGTCGAGCATGGTGATGGAGGTGGGGTTTCCCCCCACGAAACCACCCACGTTGGACACCAGAATGGTGGCGCTGAAAATGTTTTCCGGCGTTATTCTCTCTTCGCGGGGCGTCTCCCGCCAGCGGCGGCGCTCGTCGGCGGAAACCCGTTTCAGCCGGGCTGGGCCGATAAAATTGGAGAAGATACGCCACAGGATGCGCAAGTCCCCCTTGAGCAGTTTACGGACGGAATCACCCACCGCCGCCTCGCGCAGCAGCAGGTCTATGCTGGTTTTGGCCACCCGTTTTTTGAGCGCGTCCATTTCCCCGCACAGTCCCCGCAGCGACAGTTTTCCGGCGTTCTGAAGAACCGGCGTTATCATGCGGCCGTCGTTTGTGCGGAAAGGCACGGCAATGTTGATTTCATCGAACAGGGTGACACCGCCCACGCTGTTGTGGCGGTTGTACTCGATGTGGGCGTTCATATGGGGTGCGTCCTGAATGCCCAGGGCGAATATCTTGAGCATCAGTGAGTTGAGGGTTACCCTCATGTCCAAATAATCGGGATGCACCTTCAGGTCTTCCACCAGCCGCAGCAGGTGGGTCACATCCAGCTCGATGATGCCGCTCACGTGGGGCACCGTGGTCCAGCCCTCAAGGGTTTTGTTGGCCACGGCGCGGCGTTGAATGTCGAAATACTCAAACCGGGAGGGGTGGGTGGGCAGGAACTTCATGGTTACTTCCGGCAGGCTGCCGCAACATCCTGCATAAGGTTATTGCTCATGGTGTCAGGGCAGGACCACACCCAAACACTTGATGTCTAACTGTACAAATCATAACAAAAAAGGATGCGGCAACGCAACTATTGGTTGTACCGATGGCTACTGTTCGAGCAGTTTTTCAGGGGTGCGGCAGTAGTCCAGAATGGTTGCAATGAAGGGGCGGATATGCTCCAAATCCATGGCGCGGTGGTCAAAACAGACGGTGATGGGCACCATGCTGCGTATGGCGGTGGTTTCCGCGCCGTTTTCGGACACCACCACCTGTTTTCGGGCCATTGCGCCAATGCCAATGGCCACCGTCTGGGGGGGGATGATTTCCAGCACCTCAAGGACCACCCCCGAACCGGGCAGGACACTGCCCGTGTTGGACACCACCACGGTGGCGCTGTGCAGGTTTTCCGGGGTGATTTTGTCCCTGGCCGCCGTGGCCGCCCAGTGTTTCCGCGCCTCCTGCGGGATTTTCGGCAGCCGTGCCGGGCCGAAAAAGTTCCAGAGCAGCCGCCACAGGATGCGCAGATCCCCCCGGCACAACCGGCGCACGCTGTCGCCCACACCAGCCTCGCGAAGCAGCATGTCAAGGTCGGTGTTCGCCGCGCGGCGCTTCAGATCCTCCATGGCCGCGCACACCCCAATCAGGCCCATGCCGCCCACGTCCCGCACCACGGGGGTGAACATTCTGCCGTCCCGCGAACGGTAGGGAATGGCAATGTTGATCTCCTCGAAGAGAGTCAGCACCCCAACCGCGGAGGCCCTGCTGTAATTAATGTGGGCGTTCATTTCAGGGGCGGCCTGAAGTCCGTCCGCAATCAGTTTCAGCAGCAGGGAGTTGATGGTTATCCTCACGCCGGCGAAGGCGGGATCAGTTTTCAACCGGGCCGCCAAATCCATCAGTCCGGTGATGTCCGCCTCCACCATCACGGCGGCATGGGGGACCGTTTGCCACCCTTCAAGTGTCTTATTGGCCACCACACGCCGTTGGATGTCAAACACAGAGGTGTGAAATGGGCGGGTCGGCTGGAAATTCATGAAAAACACTCCAAAGGGGCGAAATTGGAACCACCAATAAGCGTATTTGCGCTCGCGTCTTCAGATAATCGGCGCTTTGGAGCCACCAATTTAAAAAACTATAAAGTATTGGATACTGTAACTGCAAGTGCTGGGGAAAATAGGGTTCTCTTTCAGCGGGTGATTGGGGGATTGGGTTTGAATCCGTTTCCGAAAAAAGGCACGCTAATGAAATATGAACCGCACATATTCAAAATGGGTAAAGGGCATGTGTTTTCAGCCATTCTCAACAGCACGGTGTGTCCTTGTGTTGGTATTGGCCCTTTTCGCGGCGGCGCACAGCGACGCCGTCAACGGCAAAGTCAGTGTCCACAATGGCGCGCCGGTATTTTTCTTTGACGGCAGGCCGCACACCGGATTGTCTTACATGACCTATGTGGGAAGCGGTTCGCTGGGTTTGGACGGGGTTCCCCTGCTTGCGCGGTATACCCGCGGCATGGCGGACGCGGGGTGCGGCTTGTTCGCCTTTGTGGTGGACTTGGGGGGGCTCTATGGATACACGCAAACCGTCTGGCCCGAACCAGAGCGCTGGGATTTTTCCATGGTGGACGCCTCGGCGCGGATGGTGCTGGATGCGGCGCCGCCGGACGCGAAACTGATCATCCAGTTGTACATTGACACGCCGGAATGGTGGAACAACAGCCACCCGGGGGAGATGCTTCAGCTCAGCAACGGCACGCCGGATTTCGGTGAGAAACTGTTTGCCCTGCCCCGAAAAGACAATCTGCCCTGTATGGTTTCACCCGCGTGGCGCGAGGCGGCCGGGGGCGCGGTGCAAAAACTGATCGAGCATGTCGATGCGTCGGACTATGGCGCGCGGGTTGCGGGCTACCAGGTCAGCGGGCAGAAAACCCAGGAGTGGTACCACTGGAGCATGAACTGCCAGGAACTGGGGGATTACAATCCCGCCATGGAGGCGGCCTTCCGTCACTGGCTGGCGGAACGGTACCACACGGATGCGGCGCTTCGCGCGGCATGGCATTCAGAATCAGCCACCCCCGGCACCGCGCAGATTCCCCCAAAGGAGGCCCGGTACGGCAACCAGAAGGCCACTTTCCGCGATCCCCCCCGCGAGCAGGCCGTGATTGACTTCCACCGCTTCTGGTCTGATGTGATGGCGGACACCATCATTTACTTCGCGGACATCGTCAAAAAAAGGACGGGCGGGAACAAGGTTGTGGGCGGGTTCTACGCCTACACCTTCGAGTTTGCCGAGCTGGTGGAGGACGCGGGCCATCTGGCGCTGGGCAGGCTGCTTGCCTCGCCCGCGCTGGACTTCATCATGATGCCCAGCAGCTACCACCGGCGAAACCTCAACGGCGGCCAGAGCGTGTTCCGCACCCCGGTGCTTTCCCTGGTCACCCACGGGAAAATGCTTTGGAACGATTTTGACGCCGCCAGCTTCAAATTTTACGAAAAAGACCAGAAGGCGCTTGCTCCCTGGGCGGATTCACTGGGGGTGACGCGGACGCCCGACGAATTTGTGTGGATGTTCCGGCGCGAACTGGGCAACGCGCTTGCCTACGGCGGAAACATGGTCTATTTTGACCTGCATGGCGGCTACTATGACGATCCGGCCATCCTCCGGGGCGTGGCTGAATGTGGAAAGGTCCGCGAGGATGCGCTCGCGCGGGACCGCGCCTCCTCGGCGCAGATACTTGCCGTGGTGGACGAGGATTCCCAGCATTTTTTAACCTTCCGCAATCCGGTGTCGCGCAAACTGCTCATTGAACAGATGGCGGAACTTCCCTTCACCGCACCTTTTGACACGGTGCTCCTTTCAGATTTGGGGGGGATTCCACTTGAACGTTACCGTCTGGTGCTGATGCTGAACGCCTTCCGTCTCGACGGGGAGCAACGGCGGGTGGTGGACGAAAAACTGAAGCGGGACAACCGCATGGTGGTGTGGCTCTATGCGCCGGGCTTGTTCCAGGGGGACGGGACGGCAATGGATCCGGCGGGAATCGCCGAGGCGTCGGGCATTGTTGCCACGCCTTCCCCCAGGCCGGAGGGTGCTCCGGCGGCGGTCCTTGCCCCGGCTTTTTCCGGCGGGATGGACAGCCTGTCCATCCCGTTGCTGCAGGCGGAACAGTTTGTTGTGGCCGATTCGGGGGCGGAATGTGTCGCCAGTAACGGGGGACAAACCGTCATCGGCTTGAAGGAGTTTCCGGGCTGGACATCGGTGCTGGCGGGTGCCGCGCCGTTGCCCAGGCAGACCCTGCGTGAACTGGCGCGCCGCGCGGGTGTGCATCTCTACCATGAGAATCCAGACGACAGCGTCTACGCCAACGGCAGTTATCTGACCGTTGCGGCATCCACCGGGGCGGGACGCCGTACGCTTTATTTGCCTTTTGACGCCGCCGTTAACGATGCAATCACCGGGGAGGTTCTTTGTGAAAACGCGGGGCAGTTCACCGCCGAGTTCAAATCCATGGAGGTGCGCATTTTTGAGATAAACAGAAAGGGACGGGAAAATTTCAGTACTCCATAATATACGGGGCCTTGAAAGCGCCACCAACGGGAATCACCGTTCCATTCACGGTGAAGGTGCCCAGCCACGTCCCGTCATAGTTGTCCATGCGCCCGTCCTCGTCCACGTCACCCGCCTTGCCCAGGAAGGCCAGTTGGGCGGTGACGCCCGTGACGGTCGGCGGCGCATCCTCCGTGGTGTGCAGTTCCATCTTTCCGTCCGGGAACACCACCCCGGTCAGGGGGAAGGGACCGACGGAAAGCAGGCCCGCCATGGCGGCAATTTCTGGATTGGCGGCGGCCAGGCCGCCCAGGGTCAGCAGCAGATCATCCCCCAGCACGCAGGACAGGTCGAAAGTTACCGACCCGGTGACCAGGGATTTGCTGAAGAGGATGCCGTCTGAATTTTGCTCAAGGGTGAGCGTCATGGCGCAGTCTTTCATCACCTTGAGATCGCCCGCGCCGACCGAATAGAGCCCCTCATGGGTTCCCGTCACATCAAAGGCGGGCTGGAGTTCCGGGCACCCGGAAAGGGCGGCGGCGGCCAAAACCAACAGGGCGGAAAAGGCGGAACGTTTGCATGTCATGGGGTTGTCTCCACAAATGTGTTGTTATAACCTTACCCATGGCAAACGAAAACGTTTCGCAACATGAGGCCGCCGCAGGCCTGGTTTAGGGCTTGTTTTTCATCAGCCACACCTCGGCCACCTGGCATCCCCGGCCGTTTCCGCCCCTGCCCGGCGCCTGCATCCAGGTGAGGGTGAGGCTGCCGTCGGCGGTGGCGCCTTGGGGGATCTCAAATTCGAGGGGCGCGGGCGGATTCGGTTTTTCGATTTGTGGATGCACCTCCAGCCCGTCGGCACTGAGTTGGATGGTGCGCTCCATGGAGTCTCCCGCGTAGACGACGCGCACGGTGTAGCCCGCCTCCGGGTCCAGTCCCCCATAGCGGGCCTGCAGGGGGGACTCATAACGGCTTTCCGCGTAGCGGTTCCAGGAGATCTTGAATCCGTGCTCATAGTCACGGCCCATGTTGGGTTCGGACTTGAACTCCGGATCCGGATAATGTTCAGCACTGCGCAGCAGGTGCGAATGCGGCGAAGGCACCCCCAGCTCGTCATAGAACCCGCCCGGTCCGGGATTCTTCCAGTCAACGATGCCGTTGACCGCCTCCAGCCTGGCCCGTTCCGTCGGCAGGGCGCGTATTTCCCCAAACTTGGCCAGCAGCCAGATCCGGTCGTTCAGCGGCAAATCGATCAGGTCCAGATTGCCGCCCCGGCCTGAGTTGATGGCCTGGTACTTGGGCGCGCTCAACTGCATGCGCACGCTTTGGTACAGCGCCTCCGCCAGTTCGAAGACCCGCGCCCTCAGCTCTTCCGCGGCGGGTTCATCCACGGCGCGCATAAGCGCCGCCTCCGCCTTGTCCAGCGCGTGAAGCGTGCCGGTTGTTCCGGCCTGCCGCAGCGCGTCCATCGCCTCCTGTTCCAGCAGGGTTTCATAAAGCAGCCGCCGCTGGACGAGCGCGTCGTAGTAGGCGCGGTAAAGGGCCTGCTGGAAGCGCCAGTTGAGCTTCATCTGCGGCGTGGCGTTCCGCTCCATCTCCTGGAACTGCGCCAGTGTGACGGGCACGCACTCATTTGACGCGAGCGGTCCGGTCCAGTTGCGCTCAAGCGCCAGGAGCCCCTGGGCAAAGGAGTCCGCGGCGTCCGGGCTGATGAAATAGCGGCCGTACTCGCGGAGTATGCCGTCCACGGGGGCGGCCGAATCCCAGCCGAGGCCGCTCCACACGGTTTTGTTCACATCATCATTGCATCCCTCGGAATAGGTGAGGAATCCAATGGTCCCCTCCTTGAACATCTGGTAGATGCGGGCGTACTGGGTTGGGCGTGGATTGACAGGTTCGCGCTGTTCCGTGATTGCGAAGGCATAGTCCCAGTCGGGCACGGGAAACTGGCACTGGATGGTGTGGGTGATGTCGGGGTAGTGCCGGATGGGATACTGCTGCGGCAGCCCCGCGCGCAAATCCGCGAGTTTCATCCGGTTTTGCGGCCCAAAGACGATGCCAGTCAGCCATGCGGGCTGCCTGGTCCGCATGAAGTCCATGAACTCGTCCATCCACTCCTTTGTGAACCCCTGGGGGGACATCCACATCTGGGCCTTTGGATGGGTCTGGCGCAGTGTTTCCGTGGCCCGCTCCAGCAGGGCCATCATGTGTTCCGGCGGCGTGTGGCCGGGGTCGCCGCCCGGCACAAAGATGGCGTCAATGCGGGGAAGCGCCGCAAACACCGCCCCCCATTCCGCCATGGCCGCATCCACAGTTTCAGGTTTTGAATAGTCCTTGTCCAGCGCGGGATACCACACCCACACGTCGATGCCGTGGTCGTCGCAGATTTGCGACATGCGCCGCATCATCTCAAGTTGGGGCAGGGGAAAGTGGGGGCTGTCGGCGTCATCGTCGCTGCGCGGGGGGATTAGCTCCACGGCGTTTGCGCCGAACACGGCCAGATCGCGAATGTATTGCTCCCACATTTCCGTGGTCCAGGCATCGTAGGAGTTGGTTTTGGGCCGGTAACCGAGCTGGTGGCCGCGCAGCGCCGTTTCCGGGGCGGTGGCGATGTCCAGCCCCGCGGGTACCAGCACGCGCCCCCGGGACATGCGCATTTCCCGCAGCAGCCTTCCCACGCCGAAGAGCACGCCGCGCGCGTCGTTGCCCGCGATGACAACGGCTTTTTTTTCACCGGATTCAGCGCCCCGGATGCGGAATCCCTCGGACCTGCCCGCCACCGGATTGTCCGCGAAGGCGGGGGCATGGGGTCCCGCAAAGGAGGCCAGCGACTCCTGCGGCCCGAGCGCCACCACCACGGGGGCGTCCCCGGGCCAGGCATGGGTTTCGCCCCAGCGCACGCCCGTGCGCGCCTCCACCTCGTCCAGCAGCATGTCCGCGGCGTTTTGTTCCGCCTTGGTCATCGTGGCGGGCGTTACCAGCACCGCGCCGGTGATGTCCGTGAGTTCGGCAACGGCGGCGGACGCGCATGCCGCCGCGCAGCACAGGACGAATAATGCGGGCAGGAAGAGGCGCATGGGGTTCTCCTTTGTCTTGAAACCGTCCGTCATTATAAAAAGGGCGGCCCGGCGGGTCCAGTCTCCGCCGCGCGGCGGAAACGGATTTTTCGGGGAAGCCCCGCCGGCGCGCATTCGGAATACAGGGTGCGCGGCGCATATAATGGGACAAGGTTCCCGGCGTCAGGGAACGGAGGAACGCCCCATGCGCATGCCGCTGACGAGAGTGATGATATTGCCGCTTTTTCTGGCCTGGGGAACGGCCTGGTCCGCCGGGCCGACGGAGGAGCAGAAGACACAGATCATGGACGGCCTGGACGCCATGGCGGCGGGGACCGCCTCCCCCGTTGTGATGGAACAGTTTGTCCGGACGGATGTGAAGGCCGGGGAATGGGCGGTTGTGTTTGGGGAATATTGGAACAAGCGCCGTTTCAGCCCGGAACTGGGGGGGGCGTTGCGGGTTCTGCTCGACCCGCAGCAACCCGGCATTGAGCAGGCCGCCCAGACGGCGGGCATGCTGGCCGCTGAGGCGCTGCGCGCCGCGCTGGGCCGATCACCGGCGGATGCGGCGGAGTTTGATTTGGCGCTTCAGTGGCTGGAACAAATGCTGCCGGCCCCATTTTTCCCGATGATTGGCACGGGACTTGGGGCGGTTCTGTCCGCCAAGCCCATTGATCCGGGTGGCATAGGCGCGGCGCATGCGGGCGGGGAAGTGCTGCCGGGGCTGGCCGCGCCAGGCGGGATTGCCGGTGGAATTTCCGGGGATGCGATTCCCCCCGCAACGCCACCCGCCGCTGGTGCCGGTTCCCCCCAAGGTCCGGTTTCCGGCGAAAGTGAACCGCAACCCGTCCCGCCCGCCGCGGCCCGGAATGTTCCCGCGGCGGCAATTCCCCGTGAGCTGCCCCATGTGGGCCCGTATGCCATGCAGGCGGCGGTGACGCTGGGGGCGTATGCGGGGCCCGCCGTCGGCAAATGGGTGGCTTTGCCCCTCAACACCCGCATCATCATCGAAACCGGCGGGGTTTGGGTCTTTGACGGCGGCATGATGTCCGAACCCCAGGCGCGGAGCCTTGGCAGCCTGTTCCGTTCCCTGCCGCCGCTGATGTCCGGGGTGTCCGTGGTCTTTGTGGGCATTGACCCGGTGCCCCTGCGCGCGCCGGGCGCGATCACGGCCCTCCCCATGCTTCCCCCGGCCATGGTGCGCGAACCCGTCGCGCTGCCCACCGGCGCGGTGCTGCCGCCCTGTCCGGCGGTGACCGCCATGATGATGGATCAGCTTGTCCGCTCACTTCAGGACCGGGAAACGGCAAGGCGTCCGGAACTGTTGCTGCGCCGGGACATCCTGCTGCGCATGGCGGCAACCCGCCCGGACTGCGCGCTCTTTCCGTTTCTTGCCGCCGGCGGTTACGGCGGCCCGGCTGATTTTTATCCGGCGCTCGCCGCGCTCTGGCTGTGTGATTCCGGGGCGGTTCTCGGGGCGGCGCGCGCCCTTGTGGCGCAGGGCGGGCAGGAGCCCATGTACGCGCTGCTGCTGCTGGCGGACCTGCTGTCCGGCGGGGGGGACACAACCCCCCTGTTCATGGTGGACGGCCAGGGCATGGTGTCCGGGAGCGCGGGTGCGCTGCGGAAGGCCATGGCCCGGCCCGGCATGCCCTATGTGACCGGCGTGGCCGCGGGCGGTTCGGTGGCGGAATACGACGGGCTGGACTATGAAATGCTGCTTGGGATGTGACGGCCCGGCGCGCGGGAGGTTTTGGTGAGACCATTGTGGTGGATGCTGACCCTGGCGTATTGCGCCTTCATTTTTTGGATGTCCTCCGGCCCGGCGCCGCTCCCGAAGCCCATGAGCCTCTTTGGCATGGACAAACTGCTGCACGCCGGGGCCTACGGCGTGCTGGCGTGCATCGTGCTGGCCGGCATGCGCCGCTCCGGCAGGGGCTGGGGGCGTCCGGCCCTTTTCCTGCTCCCCCTCCTGTTTGCCTCCCTGTACGGGGTGACGGATGAGATCCACCAGTATTTTGTGCCCACCCGCCAGTTTGACCCCTTCGACGCGCTGGCCAACGCCTTTGGGGCGGCGCTTGCGGCGGGGGCGGGGCTTTTTCTGCCCATGCCGTGCCGGTCCGGCTGAAACCGGCGGGGCCGTTCGGGTATAGACTTGACCGGAGCGCGGAACGGCGCGGCTTTTGCGCGGTTTCGCCGGGGCATGGTACCCTTACAGGAGAATGATGGGAACGGATTCCACAGACACCCCCCCCGTGCGGCGGCGCGGCTGCGCGGGTTTGTTTTTCTTCTTCATGCTCGTCCTGGGCGCGTGCTGGGGCGGGGCGCTCGGCTTTTTTGTCTGGATGGTGAACGACGCCACGAACAACGTGGCCCAGGCGCTGGCCGATTTCCGCCCGAAGATCGGCAGCAAGGTTTTCAGCAGCGACGGCCGTCTGCTCGGGGAATTTTCCATCGAGGAGCGGCAGCTGGTGCGGCTCAGCGACATCCCCCTGCACATGCAGAAGGCGGTGATAGCCACCGAGGACAACACCTTCTACGAGCACAAGGGCGTGCGCCCCGACGCCATCCTCAACGCCATGCTCTACGTGGTGCAGACGGGCCGGACGCGCGGCGCGAGCACCATCACCATGCAGGTGGTGCGCAACGTCGAATCGCTGGAGGTCGGGCTGGAGCACTCGTTTAAGCGCAAGATACGCGAGGCCGTCGTCGCGCTGCAGGTGGAGCGCAAATTCACCAAGGACGAGATCCTCGAACTTTACCTGAACCAGATTTTCCTCGGCATCAGCGCCTACGGCGTGGAGGCCGCGGCGCGCCAGTATTTCGGTGTGGGCGTGGAGGAGCTGACCCTGGGCGAGGCCGCCACCATTGCGGGCCTGATACGGTCCCCGAACAGGAACAATCCGGTTTACAACATCGGAAACGCCACCGGACGCCGGGGGATTGTGCTGGATCAGATGCTGGAGGAGGGTTTCATCACGCCGGAGGAGCACAAGGCCGCGCTGGCGGAGGACCTTGCGGCGCAGGTGGTGAAGCGCGGCGCGGAGGACGCGCCGGGGGACAACCGGCCCGTGGCCGCGAAGCGTTCCTTTCTTGCCCCTTATTTTGTGGAGGAGGTGAGGCGCTTTGTGCTCGACAACTACGAGACGGAGGAGGTCTTCGGCGACGGCCTGGAAATTTACACCACCCTCGACATGCGCCTGCAGGAGGCGGCGGAGCGGACACTGCTGGAGGCGCAGGAGGAATTTGACGAAAAGATGCGCAAGTCCCTGGAGAAGCAGGGCAAGCTGGACGAATTTGTGCCGGTTTCCGGCGCGCTGGTCTGCATTGACAACCGCCCCCAGTACCGGGGCTTTGTCCGGGCGATGGTGGGCGGCCGCGATTTTGAGCGCGAGAAGTACAACACGGCGACCCAGGCGCGGCGCCAGCCCGGCTCCAGCATCAAGCCTTTTGTGTGGGCCGCCGCCGTTGCCGCCGGGTACACCCCCTCGACGGTGGTGGTGGACGAGCCTTTTGTGCGGGTTGCGCCGAACGGCAAGGTTTGGGCCCCGAAAAATTTCGACAACAGCTACAAGGGCCCGGTGCCCATCCGCCACGCGCTGGAGATGTCGCTGAACATCGTCTCCATCAAGCTGGCGGAGATGGTGGGACCGCCGATGGTCAGGTCCTGCCTGCAGCGCTGCGGCATCCGCACCGAGGTGGAGGGGCTGAGCATCGCCCTGGGCACGCCCGAGGTGAAGGTCATTGACCACTGCGCGGCCTACTCCTGCTTTGTCAACGGCGGCATGCGCACCGAGCCGAGCATGGTGACGGACATCCGCGACCGTGACGGCATGCAGCGCTACAACTACCGGGACCACCTGCGCGTGGAGCCGGCGCTGGACCCCAAGGTGGCCTATGTGACGCTGCACATGATGGAGGGCATCTGTCTTCCCGACGGCGCGGCGGGCTTCCATCCGACCGGCTGGCGCGCGAGTGCGCTGAAGCGGCCCGTGGCCGGCAAGACCGGCACCACCAACAACAGCCGCGATGCCTGGTTCTGCGGGTTCACCAAGCAGTACACCACGGCGGTGTGGTTTGGGTACCGCGACAACAGGCCCCTGGGCAGGGGCCGCGACTACACCGGCGGCAGGCTGGCATGCCCGGTCTGGGTGGAGTTCATGCAGGAGGCCCACGAGGGTCTTCCGGTCGAGAATTTTGACGTGCCCTACGGCATAGACTTCTTTGACATCAACCGGTACACCGGCGTTGAGGGGGGCAACTACAAGGAAGCCTACATCCGGGGAACGCGCCCGCCCGCTCAGTGGCAGGAATACGTGCCGGAGGCGGCCGCCGCCCCGGAGGAGGAGATGCCGATGCTGGAGGCGCTGTGATCAGGGGCGGGTGCGTGCCGCGCCCGTGAGCCTTTTCAAAGCCGCCGCCAGTTCTTCCGCTTTTTCCGGGTTCTTTTTCGCCAGGTTTTTCTTCTGCGCCAAATCTTCCCCGAGGTTGTAGAGTTCCGCCTTCTTGTCCTGCCTGAAAAACATCCAGGGTCCGCTGCGCAGGCCGAGCTGGGTGTGGTTGTAGCGCTGAAGCACCAGATGGTCACGGACGGGCGCTTTGCCCGCCGTCCCGTTCAGCACCGGCAGGAGGTTGAAGCTGTCCGGCCCCGCGTTGTCCGGCAGGGGCGCGCCCGCGGCGGCGGCAAAGGTGGCCATCATGTCCACAAGGCAGGCGAGCTGGTCCGTTTCCGCGCCCGGCTTGGCATGGCCCGGCCAGCGCGCCAGCAGCGGCACCCGGTGCCCGCCCTCATACAGGTCGCCCTTTTGGCCTCTCAGGATGCCGTTGGGCGGCTGGTTGGCATGGAGCGCGTTGGTGCCGTCGTCGTAGGTGTCCTTTATGGCCCCGCCGTTGTCGCTGGAGAAAAGGACGAGGGTGTTTTCCGCCAGGTCCAGCCGGTCCAGCGCGTCCAGCACGCGGCCCGCCGCCCAGTCGAGCTGGTGAATCACGTCGCCCCGCGAACCGCAGCCGCTGGTGCCCTTGAAGCGCGCGTTCGGCACCATCGGCTCATGGATGTCATGGGGCGAGAAAAAGAGGAAGAAGGGCCGTTCCCGGTTTTGCTCGATAAAGGCGACGGCCTTGTCCGCGAAGGTTTCCGCCATGTCCTCGTCCACCCAGCGCGCGGCATTGCCGCCGGACATGTGGCCGATGCGGCTGATGCCGTTCACGATGGTTTTGGAATGGGAGGGGTCGGCCTTCATTTTCAACAGTTCGGGGTGGCTTTCCCCTGTCGGGTCGCCACCGACGGGATTTTTATAGTCAATTTGGATCGGGTCGGCGGGGTCCAGATTGGCCACGCGCCGGTTTTCTATGAAGACGCAGGGGACCCGGTCGCCCGTGGCGGGCAGGAACCAGGCGTAATCAAAGCCGAGTTCGAGGGGGCCGGGCGTGATTTCCCCGTTGTAGTCCAGCGGCCTGTCAATGCCGCCCAAACCCAGGTGCCACTTGCCCACCAGCCCCGTGGCGTAACCCGCGCTCTTAAGCACGGAGGGGATGGTCGGGGTGTCCGTGCTGATTGCCAGGGGCGCGTCGCCGTTGAGGATGTGGTCGCCCGCGGGATTGCGCCACGGGTAGCATCCCGTGAGGAATCCGTAACGGGTGGGGGTGCACACCGAGGCGGGGGAATGGGCGTCGGTGAAACGGAGCCCCTCCCGTGCGAGACGGTCCAGGTTGGGTGTCTTGACGGCCTTTGCCCCGTAGCAGCCCAGATCGCCGTAGCCGATGTCATCGGCGAGGATGAAGACGATGTTGGGCGGTTTTTGGGCGGTTTGGGCGGATGCGGACCGGTGCAGCGCCGCCGTGGCCGCCGCCGCAAGTCCCGCCATGAATTCGCGCCGTGTGGGCATGGGCTTTCTCCCTGCGGCGCGGGTCGCGCCGTGTTTTGGGGAAGTATTGTTGCCCTGCGGCCGCCTAGTCAAACCGGCGCTGAAGGCCCACCACCACCCCCTGGACGGCCACGTCTTCCGCCGGGAAGCGCATTGTGTCCATGGCCGCGTTGGCCGGGCGCAGTTCGACGGTTTTGCCCTCCGGATAAAGGTGCTTCACCGTGGCCTCGCCGTCCACCAGCGCCACCACAATGTCCCCTTTTTTCGGCGCGCGCTCCTGGTCCACGATGATGATGTCACCGTCCAGGATGCCGTCCTCGATCATGCTGTCGCCAGCGACCCGCAGGCAGAAGGCGTGCCGCCGGGCAAGGCGCTCCTCCACGGGGATGCGCGCCTCCACGTTTTCCTCCGCCAGCAGGGGCAGCCCCGCCGCCACGCGCCCCAGCAGGGGCAGCGTTCCCGGCGCCTCCTGGGCCTCCTCCTCCATCAGCTTTGCCAGGGCGCCCCTGGTGATGCGTATGGAGCGCGCCTTCGACGCCTCCCGCTCGATGTAGCCCTTGCGCTCCAGCGACACGAGGTGATCGTTCACCGCGTTAGTGGAGGGGATGCCGAACTTTTCCCCGATTTCCGCGATGGTGGGGGGGTATCCGTTTTTGCGCGCGCTGCGCGCGATGAATTCGAGAATGCTGCGCTGGCGCACCGTCAATCCGCGTGTCATGGCTCCGGCCTCCGGTATGCTGAAATAAATACACTGAATCTAATTTCAGATTATTAAACCATGAACGGCCGCCGCTGTCAACCCCGCGCGGTGTTTTTTTCACCGGAATGTTTTTGTATTTTCGGGGGGCGCGTGATACTATGAAAACCAGAACGCATGGTGGTGCGGCGCGCAGGGATGTGTTTTGCGCGCGGCCCCGCAAGACAGGAGGAAGGGCGATGCAGACTTCGCTGATTATTGAGTCAAACGGATCGGGCAAGGAAAAGCTTGACGCGCTGCTGCGCGACGGATACACCGTGGTTTCTGTGACGGCCAACCATGGCAAAAGTTACAACGATTTCCTGGTAATTCTGAAGAAAGATTAGCGCGACGCCGCATGCCGTGCGGCATTCCGGCGGAGCGCGGAGTGACGTGTGCGGGACCATGGGGTGGTCCCCGGGGCATTGACATGAGGCAGATGGACTGTTTTTTGTTCGTGGGGGCGGTGTGTCTTGCCGCCGCCGCATGGAGCGGGGAATGTCCCCGCTTTCTTGCGCCCGCGCAGGCGGGCACTCCGGAAAATGCGGCGCTCATTGAGGCGTCCGGCCTGGCGGCGAGCCGCGACTGTCCGGGGGTGCTTTGGACGCACAACGATTCCGGGGACGGCCCAAAGGTCTACGCCCTTACGCCGCAGGGGCGGCATCTGGGCGTTTACACCCTGTCCGGCGTCACGGCGGTTGACTGGGAGGACATGGCCGCCGGCCCGGGGCCGGACATTTCCCGTGATTATCTGTACATTGGCGACACGGGCAACAACGGCCTGTACCGGGGCACGGTGAAACTCCACCGCGTTCCCGAACCGGTGGTGGACGCCGGGCAGGCCCCGGTTGCCGAGACACTGGAGGGGGTGGAGAGTTTCACCCTCGCCTATCCCCTTGCGCCGCTGGTGGTGTACGACTGCGAGACGCTGATGGTGGACCCCGCCACGGGCGATGTCTACCTTGTCAGCAAGGACAGCTCCGCGCTGGATTTGGGATGGAGCACCGTGTTCCGCGCCGCCGCGCCCCTGGTTTCGGGCGCTACCATGGTGCTGGAGGAGGTGGCCTCCTTTTACACGGGGCCGGGCCTGATGAACCAGGTGACCGGCGGTGACATCGCGCCGGACGGCGCGTCCCTCCTCATCCGCACCTATCAGAGCGTGCTCTGGTGGCCGGTTTCCGCCGGAAATGTGGCCGCCGCCTTCTCCCAGCCCCCCTGCCTGCCGCCGCCGCCCAACGAGGTGCAGGGCGAAACCATAGCCTTTGCGGCGGACGGGGAGGGGTATTACACCCTCAGCGAGGCCTTTGTGCTGGGCGTTCCCCAGCCGGTGTATTTTTCGCGGCTGGTGGTGGAGGAACCGGAGGGCCGCCCCGGCTGTCTCAACTCTTACGGGGGGGTCTTTGAGGCGGGCGGCGAGTTTTGCCTGCGCCTGCCGGACGGCATCGGGGGGGACGCGCCCTACCAGTGGTATCACAACGGCCTGCCGCTGGTGTCCGACGGCAGAATCTCCGGGGCGCGGTCCCGGTCGCTGTCGGTGCTGCTGCTCAATGCGGATGATTCCGGCGAGTACACCTGCGCCTATGAAACCGGCGGCGGCAAGGCGGCGGCCGTGTTTGGCCCGGTCCGCGTGGTGGTTGGCGCGGAACTTCCCGCCCATTCAGGGGCCGGGCTGGCCCTTGCGGCGGGGTTGCTTGTCCTGTCGGGCGCGGTGGCGCTCAGGCGTTCCAGCCGTGGCCGCATTTGCGGCAGGAGCATGCGCGGGGAATGAAAAACAGGGCCGCGCCCAGGGTGAGCACGGCGGCGAGGGTTTGCCCGCCGCCCAGCGGCGTCATGTCCACGTTTGCCGAGCCGCAGGCGGGGCAGCGCCGATAACCGGGGTCGTCCCTGTCCACGTATTCGTCCAGGTCCACGGGCGCGTTCAGATCCCCCAGGATTTTCCGCGCGATGGCGGCCTCCCTGCCGTCCACCTCCACGGCGACGCCCCCGGTCATGGCCCGGTACCGGCCCTGCCGGTTCATGCGCGGGTGCAGCCCCTCCGCCTCAAGGCGGGCGCAGACGGCCCGCGCCTCGAACTCGGATTTGAACAGGCCCAGGGTTTCAACGGGCATCACGGTCAGGCCCTGATGTCCACGTTGATGCCGTCGTTCAGGATGGACTCGCGGGCGGCCTCCAGCACGAGCTCGTTGTAGTTCGAGTTCAGGGGGGTGGCGAAAAGGCTCTGCGCGTCCACCTCGTCAATGATGGCCCGGCGGCGCTCCAGCGCCGCGCTTTCGGACATGCCCGCCGTTTCCGCGCGCATGCGGTTCATCACGCCGAAGATGCCCGAGATGGAAGTGTACCCGTAGCCCACGGGCTTGTGGCCCGCGCCCTCCCAGGGCACAAACTGGAAGAAGTCGGGGCTGACGAAGTTGAAGTGGCTGCCCGCGCAGCCGATGCCCTCCAGGTAGGAGTGGCACACGCCGCGGAACTGGTCGTCGTGCTTGAGGTGGCCGCCCTTGTCGTCGCCCTCAAAGTACATGTTCAGGCACTGCTCGTTGCTGCCCGCGCCCTCGTCGGGGTAGCCCAGCCCGTCCGTCACGGAAAGGATGGCCCCGTTCTCGAAGACGACCCGGCCGTTGGCCCACATGTAGCCCTCCTTCCCGTTCGGGAAGCGGCGCTTCACGCCCCGCACGCTCACGGAGACGGGCTTGAGGCCCGTGATGAAGCACACCAGGTCCACGTAGTGGCAGCCCACATAGACGAAGGGGTCGGTCTGGTCGCAGGTGAACCAGTTCTGGAAGTTGGAGTGGCGGTAATAATACGGCTCGATCATCTTCGCCTCGCCCATCACAAACTCGCCAAAATGGCCCTGCCCGTAGTGGCGGCGCGCCATGAGGCTGCGCGTGTCGAAGCGCTTGTGGTATTCCACCCCCACGAAGAGCCCCTTTTCGCGGGCGATGCCCGCGATTTCAAGGGCCATCTTGTGGGTGTGGACCAGCGGCTTCACGCACATCACATGGTGGTTGTTCTTCAGCGCCTCCATGACCACGGGGTAATGGAGCTGGTCCGGCAGGGCCACCGCCACCGCGCTGTAGGGCGGGAGGGAGGCGAGCACCTCTTTATAAAGGTCGGGATACAGCGCGTCCGCGGGCGCGTCCAGCGGCGGATGGGCCTCGAAGGTCTGCCCCGGAAAGGCCTCGGCGAAGTGGGGCGCCTCCTTCAGCTCCCGCAGCGGCTTGTTGTTGATCGCGCACACCCGGATGCCGCCAATCGCACCGATCCGCTGCATGTGGTACAGCGATGGAAGCAGGATGTCATAGGTGAACATGCCGCCGCCGACGGCGGCGACTTCCATGGGGGGCTGTGTGCTCATGATGTGCTCCAGGATTGTCTTATGCGCATGAAAAACGGCCCCCATTTTGGTGCACACGCGCGCCGAAAAGCAAGGACGCCGCCGGGGCGGCGGCGGTAAGTTTTTCTCTTTCCGCCTTTCCCCGTGGCGCTGTGGCTCCATGTGGGAATTTTCCTTCTTATTTGTGTCTTCGTGGTGAAAAATTCCCGAATGCTCACGCAAAGACGCAAAGAATCAAAAGAAGGGGGGGGATATTCACGCGAAGACACGAAGGGCGCGAAGGGAAAGACCGCGGGCGGACACAGGGGTCCGCCCCTACAAGAACTATTTTTTCCCCTCTTCTTTGCGTCTTTGCGCCTTTGCGTGAAATCTTCCGGAATACTCACGTAAAGACGCAAAAGATGAAAAGAGGAAAAATATTTTTTGAACCACGGAGGCCGCTGAGGAAGCACGGAGAAAATCATGAAGCGGATGCTTTCATTGTAGGGGCGGACCCCTGTGTCCGCCCGTCCTTGCCGCCGCGAACATCCCCGATTATCAAGACACGCTAAAGCGTGAACAACGTGCCAAGTCCCCGCCTCCTGGTATGTTGTTCATGCTTCAGCATGTCCGGGAAACGGGGCGGAATGTGTCTCAACATCCCCCTAAATCCCTCTTCAACAGGGGCTTAAAATACCGCCCTTCCGGCCTATCCCTTCAGAGGGGGAATGAGGGGAAACCCATCCAAAAACACAAACACAGGCCCTATTGCTTGCGTGTTATCCTCTGATAAGCGTCATGGAGCGCATCAAATATTATGGTGAATAGCACGGCAAACCCGGCCGCCATCGGACAAATAAAAAGAAAGATGTCTGCATAATCTTTCGCGTGCTCTTCGCGCCCTGTGAGGAAATCGAATGCGCGTCTTACGAGAAAAGTTATTCCCCAAAAAGTATAGATATTGGCAAATATCTTTGCATACCTGCACACCCCCCGTTCATTTAATACACACAACCAACTTTGAATTATTTTACTCAATCACAATCATCCTTGCAGAAAAGGTCCATCGCAAACCCGGAGCACATCCCCCGACCTGCTTGCGCAGGTCACCCCCTTCAAAAGGGGGACATGGGGAGCGTGATGCCCCAGTTTTTGCTTTTCTCCCGGTTTGGCCTCCACCCGCATGCCCCGCCATTTCAGCACAGGCCAACCCAATCCCTCATGATTTAATTGTCAAAGACAATCGACCCTCTCCGGCCATTCTAGCGCTGTTCGCCATATAGTGCAACCCCCCCCCCGGGACCGGCGCTGTGAGCGTCGGCCCCGGGGCGTGTTTGCAGTTATCCTGTCGCGTCAGACGTCCTCGTGTTTGGCCTCCGCCGCGCCGAAGGTCAGTGCGTCGCCGCTGCGGCCAATCACCACCCGGGTGTTTTCGGGGATGCGCCCCGACAGGATTTCCCGCGCGAGCGGGTCGAGGACGAGCCGCTGGATGGCGCGCTTGAGGGGCCGCGCGCCGTAGACGGGGTCGTAGCCCTGCTCGGCGAGGAGGTCGCGCGCGTCGCCGGACAGTTCCAGTTCGAGGCGGCGCTCGCCGAGCCGCCGCGCGAGCCGCGCCAGCTGCACGTCCACAATCCGGCGGATGTGCGCCCGGTCCAGCGGATGGAACACGACGATGTCGTCCACCCGGTTGAGAAATTCGGGCCGGAAGTGGCGGCGCAGTTCCGCCAGCACCGCCCCGGTCTGGTGTTCGCCGCAGCCCTCGCGGATGAAGAGGTCGCCGCCGATGTTGGAGGTCATGATCACCACGGTGTTGCGGAAGTCCACGGTGCGGCCCTGGTTGTCCGTGAGCCGGCCATCGTCGAGCAGTTGCAGCAGGATGTTGAACACGTCCGGGTGCGCCTTCTCGATTTCGTCGAGGAGCAGCACGCTGTAAGGCCTGCGGCGCACGGCCTCGGTGAGCTGTCCGCCCTCCTCGTAGCCGACATAGCCCGGGGGCGCGCCGACGAGCCGCGACACGGCGTGCTTCTCCATATACTCCGACATGTCGATGCGCACCATGGCGTTCTCGTCGTCGAAGAGCGTTTCCGCCAGCGCGCGGGCCAGCTCCGTCTTGCCCACGCCGGTGGGCCCGAGGAAGATGAAGGAACCCACGGGCCGCTCGGGCTCCTTGAGCCCCGCCCGCGCCCGGCGCACGGCGTCGCACACGGCGCGCACGCCCTCCTCCTGGCCGATGACGCGCCGCCCGACGGTCTCCTCCATGCGGAGCAGTTTCTGCATTTCGCTTTCCACCAGCCGGTCCACGGGGATGCCGGTCCAGTTGGCCACGATCCTGGCGACATGCTCCTCCGTCACCTCCTCGCTGAGGTAGCTGCCGTCCTGCTGCAGCGCCGCCAGCCGCTCCTGCGCCGCCTCCAGTTCCCGCTGGAGCGTGTTCAGCGTGCCGTAGCGGATTTCCGCGACCTTGTCCAGGCGGCCGTTGCGCTCGGCGATCTCCTCCTCGCGGCGGGCCTCGTCTATTTTGGTCTGGACGGCACGGATTTCGCCGATGGCGTCCTTTTCCGCCTTCCAGCGGGTCTTCATGCCGCCGAGTTCCTCGCGCAGGTTGGCCATCTCCTCCTCCAGCGCGCGGAGGCGCTCCTGCCCGGCGCGGTCCCGCTCCTTTTTCAGCGCCAGTTCCTCGATTTCCAACTGGCGCAGCCTGCGCTCCACCACGTCGATCTCGTAGGGCATGCTGTCGATTTCTATGCGGAGACGGGACGCCGCCTCGTCGATCAGGTCAATGGCCTTGTCCGGCAGGAAGCGATCGGCGATGTAGCGGTGGCTGAGCGCCGCCGCCGCCACCAGCGCGCCGTCCTGGATGCGCACGCCGTGGTGCACCTCGTAGCGCTCCTTGAGCCCGCGCAGGATGGCGATGGTGTTTTCCACGTTCGGCTCGGCCACGAGCACGGGCTGGAAGCGCCGCTCCAGCGCGGCGTCCTTCTCCACGTGCTTCTTGTACTCGTCCAGGGTGGTGGCGCCGATGCAGTGCAGCTCGCCCCGCGCCAGCGCGGGCTTGAGCATGTTCGACGCGTCCATGGCGCCCTCGGCCGCGCCCGCGCCGACGAGGGTGTGCATTTCGTCAATGAACAGGATGATCTGCCCCGCCGCCTCCTGCACGGCGGAGAGCACGGCCTTGAGCCGCTCCTCGAATTCGCCGCGGAACTTCGCGCCCGCCACCATGGCGGACAGGTCGAGCGCGGCGACGCGCTTGTTTTTCAGGCCCTCGGGCACGTCCCCCGCCACGATGCGCTGGGCCAGCCCCTCGACGATGGCGGTCTTGCCGGTGCCCGGCTCGCCGATGAGCACGGGATTGTTCTTCGTGCGGCGCGACAGCACCTGGATCACCCGGCGGATTTCCCCGTCGCGGCCGATGACCGGGTCGAGTTTGCCCGCGCGGGCGAGCTGGGTGAGGTCGCGGCTGAAACGCTGCAGCGCGTCATAGGTGGACTCCGCGTTCGGGTCCGTGACGCGTTGGGTGCCGCGCACATCCTTGAGCGCCGTGAGCACGGCGTCCTCGGTGACGCCGGCCCCCTTGAGCAGGCGCGCCGCGTCGCCGCCCGCATGGAGGATGCCCAGCAGGATGTGCTCCGTGCTGAGGTACTCGTCCTTGAGGCTCTGCGCCGACTTCCAACCCGCGTCCAGCGCCTGCTGGGCGTCGCGGCCCAGGCCGGGCTGGCCGGAGGCGCCGCTCACCTTGGGCAGCCGGGCCACGGCCTGCTGCGCGGCGGCGCGCACCTGATCGGGCGCGACGCCGATGCGCTGCAGAATCGCGGCCACGGAGCCCTGCTCCTGCGCGGCAAGCGCGTCGAGCAGGTGCAGGGCGGTGATTTCAGGGTGTCCTCCGTTGGCGGCGAGTTCAAGCGACTCCGCCAGGGCCTCCTGCGCTTTTATGGTCAACCGGTCCATTCGGAACATGATGCGGTTCTCCTTTCACGGATGTTTATGAGTATAGATGCAAGGAGCATGCCAAGGCCCGCAGGGCCGGGATGGGGGGGATTTGTGGAATGCAAGGACGTGGGCGGAAATCCGGAACGGACACTCGCCGCATGTTCCGCTTCATTTTGCAGCAGGGGTGATTCAAAACGGCACACGTTTTTGCTACACTGCGCCGGGACGTGGTGTCCCGGTGCGGAAAGGAGCAGGCAATGAACACTTCCCTTAGGTTGCTGGTGCTGGCCCTTGTTGCGGGGCATGCCGGATGGTGCGCGGCGCAGGACGGCGGGGTGACGCTGGACGCCCTGGCAAAGGCCCCCTTTGAAATTGTCACCACGGACGGGGCCGCCGCGCCGGGCCTTGCGCTGGAGCGGAAGTGGGAGGGGAACGCATGCCTCCCGCGCCTGTCCAACACCGGCGCCGCGCCTGTCAAGGTGCGCGAGGTGGCGCTCTTCACCCTTTCCCACACGCTGCCGCCGTCCACGCCCTTTTACGGGGAGGGCTTCACCATGCTCTCCCAGACGGCGGGCACCCTCGGCGCGATGGTGGACGTGGGCGGATACACCGACCGGAGCCACTACAAGATTCCCTTCCCGTCCGACGCCTACGCCGCCTACGGCATGATCACGCTGATGCCGGAGAACGCGGACTGCGCGGTGCTGGGCTTCTCCTCGTGCCGCCGCTTCGCGGGCAAGTTTTACCTGCGCCCCGGCTCCATTGCCGTGGTTGTGGACACGGAAAACCTGGAACTCGCCCCCGGAGAATCATGGGAGCTGGAGGAATTCCTCTTCGGCGCGGGGCCGGACCGCGAGGCGCTTCTGGCCGCGCTGGGCGACCGCATCGCAAAGAACCACCCGCCGTTGTGCAGGGAACCCGTGCCCACGGGCTGGTGCTCGTGGTACTGCTTCGGCCCGCTGGTGACGGCCCGGCAGGTGGAGCGCAACCTCGACTTCATCGCGGGCACCATCCCCGCGCTCCGCTACGTCCAGATTGACGACGGCTACCAGGCGGCCATGGGCGACTGGCTCGACACGGGCAAGGCCTTCCGCGGCGGCATCCGGGACGTGCTGCGGAAAATCCGCGACGCGAAACTCGAACCGGCCATCTGGGTGGCCCCCTTCATCGCCGAGGAGAATTCCAAGGTCTTCCGGGAGCACCCCGACTGGTTCATCAAGGACGATGCGGGCCAGCCGCTTCGCTCGGATTTGGTCACCTTCGGCGGCTGGCGCAACGGCCCGTGGTACGCCGTGGACGGCACCCATCCGGAGGCGCAGAAGCACCTGGAGCGGGTGTTTCGCACCATGCGCGAGGAGTGGGGCTGCACCTACTTCAAACTTGACGCCAACTTCTGGGGGGCCATGCACGGCGGGCGCTTCCACGATCCGAAGGCCACCCGCGTGGAGGCCTACCGGCGCGGCATGGAGGCGGTGCTGCGCGGCGCGGGCGACAGCTTTGTGCTCGGCTGCAACCATCCGCTCTGGCCATCCCTTGGTCTGGTGCACGGGGCGCGCTCCTCGGGTGATACCAGCCGCTCCTGGGGCGCGTTCTCCATGACCGCGCGGGAAACCTTCTGGCGCAACTGGCAGAACGGCCGCCTGTGGTGGAACGATCCCGACTGTGTGCTGCTGGCGGGCAAACTCACCGACGGGGAGTTCATGTTCCACGCCACCGCCGTTTACGCCTCCGGCGGCATGGTCCTCTCCGGGGATGACCTGCCGCGCGTCACGCCGGAACGGCTTGCCATGCTGCGCAAACTCGTTCCCTCCACCGGCGTTGCGGCGCGCTTTGACGACAGCACATTCCGCGTCGGCCGTGTCGCCCTGCCCGACAGGCAGATGCTGTGCCTGTTCAACTGGGGTGACACGCCCCAGACCCTTTCCGTGCCCCTCGCCGCGCCCTGCCGTGCCACCGACTACTGGACGGACAAGGAGCTGGGCCGCTTTGAGGGCACCTTGGAAATGAAGGACATGCCGCCCCATTCGGGAAGGTTGCTTGTGCTGGAATGACCGGCAGGCTCATTCCACGCAGGGGCAGTATTCGTCGTTCGTCCACACGGCGAGGATGTCAATGACGGCGCCCTCGCGGACGACGTACTCGCTCAGACCGACGTGGTTGAGGGGGTTGCCCCAGTCGTAGGTGTAGCCGAGCCCCGTCCAGGGGTAGGGGGTGGCGGGGTCGGTGCTGTAAGCGCGCTGCGCCTGGAACCATGCCACATGGGCGGGGTCGGTGTCCGCCGGGAAGCGCAACCCCGCCGTATTGTCGGTGATCTCACTGTCCGGCGCGGGGCGGAAGAGATCCTTTGGACTGACCCAGAACTCGACAAAGCGGGTCTTTTCACTTTCGGGCGGCAGGCCGAGCAGTTGCTTGAGCCGCAGGTCCCGCTCGGCGCAGGGCAGGTTTTGCAGGGCGCAGAATTCCCCCACGGCGGGCGCGGGCGTGACCCAGGATTCCCAGTCCATGGGGCCGAAGGGTTTCTTTTCGGGGGGTGTGGCAAAGATGGCGGACTTGCCCGCGAGACCGTCATAGGTGGCGTATTGGGTCCAGGTGACCATGAGCACCTGTTCTGAAGCGCCCGCGCCGCGCCAAATCAGTCCGGAGGTGTCGCGCCGGATGGGGGTGAGCGTGTTGACCGCCTCGGTGGGCTCCATCACGGCGGCGTCGGCCACCGCATCCCCGTAGGCAACGGCGAGATCGGCGTCCTCCATGCCGGTGACGCTCACCGCGACAATGGCGCGGTTCTGGGGATAATCCGTATTCAGGAAGGTGACCGTGGCGGTGAAGGGCAGGTTGCAGTCGGTTGCGCCGATGCGCACCTCGCCGCTTTGGGTGCCCGCGCGCGGCGTGATTTTGACGCGCGGATCATCCGCGAAGGCGCGCCAGGGGGAGTCGTCCAGCACGCCCGCCTTCAGGTTGACCGCCGCCTCGGGGGAAAAATAGGCCAGGTTCACCCCGCCGGTGTCCGTGGTGATTTGGCCGGTGAGCGGGCAGCCGGTAAGCGCCGATCCCGCCAGTAAAAGGCCCCCCGCCAGCAAAAGGCATTTTCGGAATGTCATTGCGCCCGTCTCCGTTCGCGCCCGTTTGCGCGCGGATCAGTTTACCCCGCCGTGCCGTGCGCCGCAACCGGCGGCGGGGGTGCGGGGCCGCGGTTGAACCCGCATCTGGTATCATGCCGGGAAACAGCCGGAATTCCGGAAACAATCAAATCCACAGGAAGCATGTCATGCGTTCTCTTTTCTTGATTCTTGCGGTTGCGGCGGCGGCCCCCCTCTGGGCCGCGGCGGGGATGGTGTCCACGGGGGATTACCCCTCGGTGCAGGCGGCGCTGGATGCCAACCCCGGCACGGTTGTCTTTCTGCCCTCCGGCGAACACCGCCTTTCCGGGCCGCTTTGGCTGAGGACCGACAACAGCGGCATCACCGGCCACGGCACGCTGGTGCAGGAGGATGCGGCGGCGGCGGTTATCCGTGTTGAAAAAGCGGCCAATGTGCGCATTGAGGGGATAACTGTCACCCGTGCGGAGGGCGCGCGGGAGGCTGCCGCTTCGGCCATTCTGGCGGAGGAGGCGCGCGGGCTGGCGGTGGACGGGGTGAGGGTGCTGGAGAACCATGCCCGCGAGGGCGCGGTGGAACTGCGCGGATGCGCTGACAGCCGCATTCAGGACTGTGAAATTCGGAACTACAAGCGCATCGCCGTGGACGACCGCACGGGCCCCGGCGAGCCGCTGTACGGCTACGCCTTTCGCTGTATTGACGGCACGGGAATCGTGGTGCGTGACTGCGTGAACACCCTCATCAACGGAAACAGCATTGTGGAGCGCAGCCTGCTGCCGACGCGGGAGATGAAGGAGCAACATAACCTTGGCGCGCTCACCGACGGCGCCTTTCCCACCAAGCCTGGCAAGCTCGGCGAGACCGCCGTGAAAAACGGTTATGTCAGCAACTGGCACCAGGGATCGGCGGTCATCGTCACCGGTCCGGAGAAGACGGCCTTCACCACCCTGGCGAACAACCGAATTGAGAACGCCGCCCAGGGCATTGACCTGCACTGCGACAGCGCCATCGTCACGGGAAACACGGTGGACCACGGCATGATGGGCATCAAGGCCACCCACGGATGCAGGCACCTGATCATCTCCAACAACCTGCTCACGCACATAGATCTCTGGGGCATCCTGCTCAACCCCGGCGCGGCCTCCCACGCGGCGGGCGCGGCGGCGCCGGACCAGCCTGTTCGCGCGGAAAACGGCGACGGCGGCACCATCATAGCCAACAACATCATCACCAATTTCGGCTACGGCCATGAGTGGTGGAACTGGGGCGGCGCGTCAAAGGACAACGGCGGCGGCTATGCCATGACCTTTTACGACGGGCAGTTGCCCGAAAACCCGCCGCTCACCGATGTCATCATCCAGGGCAACATGGTCTACGACAGCGGTCATGACGGGGTGATTCAGGACGGACAGGTGACCACCCCCGGACCACGCTACAAGTGGGCGGTGCATGTGGGCTCCTGGAACGACGCCTCCAAGTCCCCCAACATGCCCCGTGGGCTGCATTTCGCCGGAAACCTTTTCCATCCCGGCAGCGCGGGCGTGTCCAATGTGCCCCTGGAACCCTGAGTCTTAATCATCCCGCAATCCGTGGGAGGGGAAATTTATCTTGACATATAATGAGTATATGCCCATAATATAACCAAAGGAGAACAGGATGGCCAGGCCGGTGGAATGCAGGCAGGTGGGCGCATTGCCCCGTTGCTCCCGGTTCAAACCGCAGGGAATACCCGCGCGGGAACTGGAGGAGCTGCGCCTCGCGGTGGACGAACTGGAATCCCTGCGCTTGGCGGACATGCTGGGCCTTTACCATGGCGAGGCCGCGGAACACATGGGTGTTTCGCGGGCGACCTTTGGGCGGATTTTGGAGTCGGCGCGGCGCAAGACGGCCGAGACGCTGGTCTCCGGAAAAATGCTCCGGATTGAAGGAGGAAATGTCACCATGAACAAAATGCGGGTTTTTGAATGCGCGGACTGCGGGCACAACTGGCAAATGCCCTGCGGCACCGGTTGCCCTGAGGGATGCCCCTCCTGCAAGGGTGTCAATTTCAAGCGGATTAGGAACGAGGGTGAGGAGTGTGATCACGGCCACGGCCACGGCCACGGCCACGGCCACGGCCATGGCGAATGCCATCATGGCGGGCACGGGGGCGGCCAGGGTGGCCAGGGCGGTTGCCGCCACTGACCCGCCGCGGATAAAATGCCACTGAAAACCGTGCAACGGGAAGGTGTCTTGATGCCGGAACCGCGTGACAGGACTGAAGAGACGGCACTGCGCGACGCGCTGGCCGCGGACAGGACCGACATGGCCAACGAGCGGACGCTGCTGGCCTATGTCCGCACGGGCCTGGCCTTTTTGGCGGTGGGGGGCACCTGCCTGAAGGTGTTTGACACGGTTTCCATGCGCCTGACGGGCGGCTTGTGCCTGGTTGCGGGCGCGATCATTTTGGCGGCCGGTGTGGTGCGGTTCCGCCACTGGCGCAGGCGCGCAAGGTCACTGTTCCACGGGGGCCGGTGACGCGTCCACCACGGCGGGCGCGGTCGTCTGGGGAAGGCCCGCGCACCATGCCTCCAGCTTGCCCAGCCACAGGGCGCGGTTTTCCGGGCTTTCCAGGAAGCCGGCCACGGCAATCGCCCTGTAAAGTTCCATCATGTCAAGCATGAAGGTGTACACCGAGGCGGCGGCGCTTGTGTCGGCCACCAGTGCGGCGTTTTGCGCGTCCACCAGGCTGGTCACGTCGAGCACGCCGCGCGCGTAGCCGTCCGACACCAGGCCGAGGTTTTTGTTGGCCGCCTCGGCCGCCGCGCGGGCCTGCGAGATGTTGAAGTGGGAGGCGCGGGTCATTTCCGCGGCGGTGCGGATGCGCTGCTCAAGTTTCTGCGCCACCGCGGCGCGCTTGGTTTTCAACTGCTCCAGGGACTCGCGCGCCTTGACGCGCTCGGCCTTGCGCTGGCCGCCCGTGTAGATGGGGAGGGAGCCCTGGAGGCCCACGGTGTACGAGTCGTCGGGCACGCCCGGCACGATGAGGGTTTGCAGCCCGCCCCCGGCGCCCTTTCCGGCCATGTCGAACTTGTGCTTCATCTCCAGCTGGACGCCCACCGTCGGCAGGTAATACTTTCTCTTTGCGGCAAGGTACATGCGGCCCCCGGCCTCGATTGCCTTGTCAAGCTGGTGCAGTTCGGGCGCCTCGTTCAGGCCGGTTTCCACGAGAAATCCGCACAGTTTGGGGAAACGCTCCGGGTCGGTAAGGTACCCCTGGAGCTGTTTCTCGCCCGACAGCAGGATGTCCTCGTCCACCGCCATTTCGCTGATGTGGAAAAGCTCGTCCTGGTTGCGGTTGAGCACCCGGTTGAACTGGATTTCCGCGGCTTTGCGCTGCGCGCCCGCGTTGCTCACGGAAACCCGGCTCTCGGCGATGTACGCCTCCAGCCGGTACACCTCGCCCGGCCCGGCCACGCCGATTTCCTCCCGGAGCCGGGCGAGATCGAGGTGGGTGCGGGTGCGGCGCAGGTTGGTCTTCTGGATGGTCTCGAAGGTTTTGGCGCGGAGCACGTTGAAATAGGCGTCGGCGGCCAGCTTGATGATGTCCATTTCGGCGCCGGCGTATTCATGCTCCAGCGCCTCCTGGAGGCGTTTTTGGATTTCCACGTTCGCCAGCGCCATCTCGTTAAAGACCAGCTGCGTCACCTTCAGCGACCCGGTCCAGAGCCGCTCTGGCTGCACCGCGCTGGCAAGCTCGCTGTCAATGGCGGCGTAGGTGGTGGAGACCTCGGCCTGGGGCAGCAGGTTGGCCCGCGCCGCCGGGATGTTCTGCGCCGAAGCGCGCAGGGCGCGCTCCTTTTCGGAAAGGTCCAGGTTGCCCTGCAGCGCCGCCTGCACCGCCGAGACCAGGGTGTATTCGACGCCCGCGCCGGCGGGCTCCTCGTTGAGCACCTCCGCCTCGTCCAGCAGATCCCAGGCGGGGGTGTAGCCTATGGCCCGCGCCGTTTCCATGTTGATGGTGAGCGCCGTGCCGCCCTCGAACATGGTGTCCAGGCCGCCCGCATCCGCGCCGTTCAGGATGCGGTAGGTGTAGTTCGCCACCCGCCGCGCCAGCCGCCTGGGCTCGCCCTCGGGCTGAAGGGTGGCCAGCGCGCCCGCGCGCACGTCGGCGGGGCCCATGAGGCTGAAGGAGAAGAGGCGGCGCGCGTTCACCGCAGCCGCCAGCTCCGCAAACTGCCCGTCGGTCAGGTTGGTGGTGGGCCCGAAGTAAACGGCCTCGGTGCCCGCCGGAATGGCCGACAGGGTGGCGGCCGTGTCCCCGTTGGCGGGCACGGTGGCAACCTCAACGCCAAACTCCCTCAGCGCCGTGAGCAGGTTGCTTTGCAGCTCCTTGATGGACTCCTCCAGCTGGCCGTTGGCGATCACCGCCAGTTTTTTGAAGGGCCGCATTTTCAGCATCTGGCGGACATCACGGCTCAGCGGATTCTCAGAGGCGAGATAGGACAGGTTTTTCACGCCGCTTTTGCCGTCGGACTGGGGGATTCCGAGCACGGCGGGCTCAAGCACGCGCGCGGCGATGACCGGTTTCGCATGGGGTGCCCTGAGCGCGGTTTCCACAGAACCCACCACCCCAAGGGCGATGATTATGTCCACTTTCGGGTTTGCCAGCAGGGTGTTCAGGGACTGGCGGATGTTGGAAACGGTCCAGTCGCCCTGTGCCTGCTCAAACCGGATGTCAAAGGACTTTCCCGCCACCTCCATAATCTCCGCCTTGAAATTCTCCACAAAGTCCTCGCGCCGGGGCGCGCCGTCCACAAGCAGCCCTATGGTGACCTCCTTGCGCGGGACGCTGAAGTTGCTGTAGGTGGCCGCAATTTCTTCGGCGCTTGGCTGGCCGGGCATGGCGGCGGGAATTTGCGCCGTGACGGAAGCGGGGGGGGGGATGGGCATGGGTTCCACCGGTGTTTCGACCGCCACCGCCGCCGCTGTTCCCAGCAGGAGCATCACCATCACCGTCATTGCCGCGGTCATCCTGTTCGCCATATGTAAACTCCTTTGGAGCCGTGGAACCGGCATTGTTTTCCCCACTGTCTCCAGATGATACCCTAGTCGGCCCGGGCAAATCAATCAAACGTTTGTTTTACAACCACTAACCAATCCTCTAAGGTGTTCCAACGGGAAATCCCAAGTCATTCCCGCTTAAACAGGTCATCGAAGGAACCGGGTTTCTCCTCATCGGGGGGCGCATTTTCCGAAAAGAGGCCATCCCAGGCATTTTTTGTGGTGGAAGAATTTTCCCGTTTTTCCTGGGTGGTACTGAACTCAAACTCCTCGCAAAAGTTTAGTCCGATTCGATCCCCCACCCATTCGGTGTTGGGGATGTAGCATTGGTTGTGGGCGGAGGGAAGATGATGCCGGCAGTTTTTGCAGCAATGCAGGTAAGCGCCGCATCCGTCGCAGATTTCCTTGAACCCCGGCTGGCTTTTGCCGCCCGGCCATGGCATGCCGCACTTGTGGCAATTCTGTGTCCCGCCCGTCATCGGCTTCACTCGGAGGATGGCGGGGCCGCGTTTTCTCCGCCGCCTTCCCCGCCGGGGGGCTGTGGGATCATGGGAACCTTCGGGGCTGTCGGCATGCTGTGCTCCAGCAGCGCCCAAAGGGCCAGCGCGGTGGTGTGGGAGTCCGTGTTTTTGCGGTCAGTCTTCGACTGTGACCAGCCGCCGTTGGAAAGCTGGGTGGTTGCCAGCGCGTCCAGCCAGTCCTTGTCCACCAGCTTGCGCTTGCCCAGATAATCCAGGGTGGTGATGGCCTGGCAGCCAATCATTCCCGTCGGCCCGTTGTCCAGCAGTATTTTGCGCAGGATGGCGGCGAGCTTGTCCCGCGCCTCCCCGAACTGCGGGGTGTCCGCGCTGACGCAGCCGTTTTCCGCGCCCCAAACCAGGACGCGCCCGAGGACGGCTGCCTCCAGATTTTCAAAGGGAGTGCGGTCAGCCTTGTCCAGCGCGGCGATTTTGTCAAAAAGTGTCCTGGTGAAATCGTCCGGCAGCGGGAAACGGTCGCAGTACAGCACCTGCACCATGGCCCTGAAAGTCCAGTTGTCCACCTTGAAGGCCGAGGGATCATACTGGTGGGAGGGATCCACGAGCCTTCCCATAATGCTCAGGTCTTTTGTGTCCGCGAGGGCCTGCATCTGGGGGCTGAACATGTTCGCGTGGGTGTAGCGCCTGTCCAGCCCGAATTTCCGCTGGAGGAAGTCGAGCAGTGCCAGGGCGGGCCACCGGTCCGGGGTCCGGTCGTAGTACAGGTAGTTGATGGCCTTGTCGATGTGGGCCGCATAGGGGCTGTCGGCGTAGGGCCGCGCGTCCCCCTCATAGGGCACGGGAGGCACACCCGGGGGATTGGGCGGGGGAAGCGTGTCCGGCGCGGTCGCGAAGGACGGCGTCGCGCACAAGGCAAGCAGTGTCAGGCACAGCAGTTTGTTCATTTGGGGCGCTCCGTGGCCGTTTGACGGTTTTACGGATAGTATATATTTGGGGCGTCCGGCATTGCCACGCCCCGGGGGGGCCGCATCCTATTCAGGCGTCCGCATGCGGAAGGACTCCAGAAGATGTTGGAAGTCGGGCCGGTCCTCCGGCGGATCGGGCGAGTAAAAAAGATGGGTGCGGCAGCGGCAGTCGCCGCAGCCGAAGCCCTCCGGACCGGGGCGCATGATACGCGCCAGCGCGTCCGCCAGCGCGCATTCGCGCCTGTCGGAGGAGCGCACCGGCAGGGCGGACGCGGAGGAGGCATGTTCGCGCAGGTAGTCCACATGCCAGTGAAACTGCTTGCGCCTGCGCAGGTGCCTGTTGATTCTTGCCGTCAGTCCGCCCATGGCGGAGCCGGCATACACGTGAAAGCCGGGCTGGAATTGCGCCGCGCCCAGGGCCCTAACGGAGATTTCCATCCCCCTGTCCAGTGTGAGGATTAGCAGGTACGCGCCCCTGTCGTGCGCCTCCCGTTCAATGTATTGCCATGGGATCGGCAGTGGCCTGAGTGCGGTTTCATCCAGTTCCAGCGTGTCGGACCAGTCCAGCGCAAGGGGCAGGATCCCCACCCGGCCGCGCACCTCCAGCAGGGTGCGGGAGAATTCAAGGTCGGTGTGGTAGTCGGGCATGAACCAGCGCGCGTTGGGCGTGTGCACAAGAAAGAGCACCCTGCAGCGCCGCCCCGACCCGGACAGTTCGGCGAGTTCGAGCAGGTGCCTGCGTCCGCGCGCGGTGACCGCGTCGGGAAACATGGCGACGCCGTTGCCGAAAAGCGAGCAGGACTTAACCTCCAGCAGCAGGTCGCCCTCCGTGTCGCGGAGCAGAAAGTCAAAACGGCTGCGGCCCTCGGGCACCTCGCCCCGGACAATCTCCGCGCCCTCCAATCCCGGCACAAGCCGCCGCTCCAGCAGCCGCCGCGCCACAAGGTTGTTCCAGTGGGTTTGCAGCAGCACCGGCCTTCCCTGGCGTTCCCCGGCAATCACCATGAAGCGCGTTTTTCGCGCCCCAGAATCATCAAGACGGACGAGCCACAGGCGCGTGCCCGGGAAGAGAAGCTCGCGCAGGCGTCCCGGATTGGGCATGAACGCGTCCACCTGCTCGCCGGTGTCCAGTTCGGCGCGGACGAGGAAACGGTTGGGCCGCGCGGCAAAGCGGGCGTTCACCAGGGCGTTTTTGTCGACAGGAAGGACTGAAATCATCGGGCTATTTTACCGGATGGCGCGTCCTTATCCCACTTTGCCCTTCCCTGACAGTGACACGGCGTCCGTGCTTGGTTTAGGATGGTGTCCGGGAGCACGAACAGAATGCCTGAACTTGAGCCATACTATACGGGGGAAGCCGTCCCCGCGGCGGACATGCCGCCCCGTCAGCCGCTGCATGTGGTGCTGGACAACCTGCGAAGCGCCTTTAATGTCGGTTCAATTTTCCGCACCGCCGACGCCTGTGCCGTGGCACACATGCATCTTTGCGGCATGACCGCCCATCCTCCCCATCCAAAACTTGAGAAAACGGCGCTGGGCGCCTTTGATTACCTGAAATGGAGCTATTACGAGCGCAACCGCGACTGTGTCGCGGAGCTCGCCGCGCGGGGAATCCCGTTGGTGGCGGTGGAGACGGTGCCGGAGGCGGTGCCCCACCATATATACCGGTGGCCAAAACCCGTCGCGGTTGTTTTTGGGAACGAGGTGAACGGTGTCAACGAGCGGGTGCTGCGCAGGTGTGACGCGGTGGTCCGGATTCCCATGCTCGGGCACAAGAACAGTCTGAATGTCGCCACTGCGGTGGGGGTGGTGCTGTATGAAATCCTCCGGCAGTGGGATGGGTTGGATGCGCCGCAGTCTTCGGAAGAAAATTTGACGCCGCCGCCCAATTTATAAGAATAATAATACAAACAATTATTTAATGATTTTTTGGTTATAATTATGCGAATATATGGAATTTGTCCGTGACAGGGTGGGGCTAATTGATGGTGCAGTTTTAACGGGAATAAAATAAATAACATTTTCTTGACATGGCAATGTCCGTGTGGTAACCTTTTCACCCGTCCCTGTGATGGGAGAGATCTGTCTTTGGTGCGAGGTTGCCAATGGACAGCGCTGATCTTTTGGAGCCCGTTTCAACCTCCGAACCCGATTTGAAGGAGACGCTGCATGGCTGTTGCTCACCGTTTTGAGCGTCCTACCCTCGGCAAAATTCCGGACACTCTGGACCTTCCCGATCTGATCGAGATCCAGACAAAATCCTACACTGAATTTCTTCAGTGGGACGTGCCGCCGGATGAGCGCCAGAACATCGGCCTGCAGGAGGTGTTTCAGGAGGTGTTTCCCATCACCTCCCCCAACGGGCTGACGAAGCTGGAGTTTGTGCATTACGCCTTCACGCCGCCCAAGTACACCATCCAGGAATGCCAGGAGCGCGGCATGACCTACGCGGCGTCGCTCAAGGCGCTGCTGCGGCTGGTGCGCTATGAGGAGCTGGGCGCGGGCGAACTCCGCGAGAAGATGATGGTTGAACAGGACGTGTTCCTCGGCGAGCTTCCGTTGATGACGCCCACGGGCACCTTCATCATCAACGGTGCCGAGCGCGTCATCGTGAGCCAGCTCCACAAGTCGCCGGGCGTGTCCTTCGAGCGCCGGCAGCACCCGAACGGCAAGATGATGCTGTGCGCGCGGATCATCCCCTACCGCGGCGCCTGGCTTGAATTCGAGTATGACCTGAACGACTACCTGTGGGTGGTCATCGACCGGCGCAGCAAGCTGGCGGTGACGACCTTCCTCAAGGCCTTCGGCTATGTGGAGCCCGAGGAGCTGCTCGCCCTGTTCTACACCTTTGACACGGTCAGCATCGGCAGAAACAAGCTGAAGGTGAACGGCAAGTCGGCCGAGCCCGAGGAAATCATCGGCCGCTGGCTCGCCACCGACGTGGTGGACCCGGAGTCGGGCGAAATTCTCGCCGACGCCGCCACGGAGCTGAAGAAGGAGTCGCTGAACCGCATCATCGCCTCCCACGTCAACGAAATCCTGCTGCTGAACCCCGGCGAGGTGCAGCGCGATCCGGCCATCGTCCACACGCTGAGTCAGGATCACATCATGACCCAGGACGAGGCGATGCAGGCGGTGTACGCCAAGGTGCGGCCCGGCGACCCCGCCACGCCCGCCACCTACCGCACTTTCTTCCAGAAGCTCTTCTCGGACCCGAGCCGCTATGACTTCGCGGCGGTGGGCCGCTACAAAATCAACCGCAAGATGGGCCTCCAGCAGGACCAGTCGGTCAAGACGCTGACCCGCGAGGACGTGGTCGCCACGCTCCAGTACCTGGTGAAACTGCGCGGCGGCGAGGGCGTGCTGGACGACATCGACCACCTTGGCAACCGCCGCGTCCGCGCCGTGGGCGAGCTTCTGTCCAACCAGGTGCGCACCGGCCTGGTGCGCATGGAGCGCACCGTGCGCGAGCGCATGAACTACCAGGACGAGGAAAACCTCACGCCGCAGAACCTGGTGAACCCCAAGCCGGTGAACGCGGTCATCAAGGACTTCTTCGGCCGCAGCCAGCTTTCCCACTTCATGGACCAGATCAACCCGCTGGCGGAGCTGACCCACAAGCGCCGCCTGAGCGCGCTCGGCCCGGGCGGCCTGAGCCGCGAGCGGGCGGGCTTCGAGGTGCGCGATGTGCACCCGACCCACTACGGCCGCATCTGCCCGATTGAGACGCCCGAAGGTCCGAACATCGGCCTTATGGCCTCGCTGTCCACCTACGCGCGCATCAACGAGTACGGCTTCCTGGAGACGCCCTACCGCAAGGTGGAGAACGGCCGGGTCACCAAGAAGGTGGAGATGCTCTCGGCCTACGACGAGGACAACTACCACATCGCCCAGGCCAACGCGCCCGTGGACGACAAGGGGCGCTACCAGAACCCGCTGGTCTTCTGCCGCCACCGCGACGACTTCCCGCGCGTTTCCCCGGCGCAGGTGGACTACATGGACGTGTCCACCAAGCAGCTTGTGTCCGTGGCCGCCGCGCTCATTCCCTTCCTGGAGCACGACGACGCGAACCGCGCGCTGATGGGCTCCAACATGCAGCGCCAGGCGGTGCCGCTCCTCCGCGCCGAGTCGCCGCTTGTGGGCACGGGCCTTGAGCACGTGACCGCGCGCAACTCCGGCACCGTGGTGCGCGCAGAGCGCGAGGGCGTGGTGGAGTACGCCGACAGCGAGCGGATCCGCATCCGCGTGAGCGAGCGCGGCGAGAACCCCTTCCGGCCCGACGAGGACGTGTACACGCTGCGCAAGTACCAGCGCTCCAACCAGAACACCTGCATCAACCAGCGCCCGATCGTTGAGAAGGGCGACAAGGTGCGCAAGGGCGACATCATCGCCGACGGCCCCGCCGTGGACCACGGCGAGCTCGCCCTCGGCCGCAACGTGCTCGTGGCCTTCCTCCCCTGGGAGGGGTACAACTTCGAGGACGCCATCGTGCTGAGCGAGGACCTGGTGAAGGAGGACGTGTTCACGTCAATCCACATCAACGTCTTCGAGCTCGAGGCGCGCGACACGAAGCTGGGGCCCGAGGAAATCACCCGCGACATCCCGAACGTCAGCGAGGAGGCCCTCCGCAACCTCGACGAGGGCGGCATCGTGAAAATCGGGTCCAAGGTCGGCCCCGGCGACATCCTTGTGGGCAAGGTCACCCCCAAGGGCGAGACCGAGCTCGCCCCCGAGGAGAAGCTCCTCCGCGCCATCTTCGGCGAAAAGGCCGAGGACGTGCGCGACGCGTCGCTGACGCTGCCCCCGGGCTCCAGCGGCGTTGTGGTGGACGTGAAGATTTCCAGCCGCAAGGACAAGGGCAGCGACGCCCAGGCCAAGAAGGCGCTCACCACCGAGGTGAACAAGATCAAGCGGCAGTATGACGACCGCATCGCCGAGATCCGCGCCAGCTTCGAGGAGCTGGTGAAGGACGACATCCTCGGCCTGAAGATACTTGAGGACGTGTTCGACTACCGCACGGACGAGCTGGTGCTGGAAAAGGGCAAGAAGGTGCGCCCGACGCACCTGAAGGCCGTGGACTACAGCGTGCTTGCCCGCCTGCGCGTCGAGGACAAGGCCGCGCAGCAGCGCTTCACGCGCCTGGTCAACATGGCCGCCATGGAGGAGGCCAAGCTCGTGGCGTACCGCGACGCGCAGCTTGAGCGCATGCGCAAGGGCGACGAACTCTCCCCCGGCGTCATCAAGGTCGTCAAGATCTTCGTCGCCACGAAGCGCCGTATGTCCGTGGGCGACAAGATGGCCGGCCGCCACGGCAACAAGGGCGTGGTCGCCCGCATCGTCCCCCGCGAGGACATGCCGTTCCTCCCGGACGGCACCCCCGTGCAGATTGTGCTTAACCCGCTGGGCGTGCCCTCGCGCATGAACGCGGGCCAGATTCTGGAAACCCACCTCGGCTGGGCCGTGCGGGCCCTCGGCCTGAAGGTGGCCACGCCCGTGTTCAACGGCGCCACGGAGGAGACCATCCGCCAGTTCATGGCCAAGGCCGGCCTGCCCCAGAGCGGCAAGGTCCGCCTCCGCGACGGCCGCACCGGCCGCGAGCTGCACCAGGACACCTGCGTGGGCCAGATTTACATGATGAAGCTGAACCACCTGGTGGACGACAAGATTCACGCGCGCGCCATCGGCCCGTACTCCCTGGTCACCCAGCAGCCGCTGGGCGGCAAGGCCCAGTTCGGCGGCCAGCGCTTCGGTGAAATGGAGGTGTGGGCGCTCCAGGCCTACGGCTCCGCCTACACGCTCCAGGAGCTGCTGACCATCAAGTCCGACGACATCCAGGGCCGCACCAAGGCCTATGAGGCGATTGTCAAGGGCGACCGTGAAATTGACACCGGCACACCGGAATCCTTCAACGTGCTTGTCCGCGAGATGCAGAGCCTCTGCCTCGACGTGATCAAGCTCGCGAAAAAAGAGGGCACCGGCGACACGGATGACGAACAAACCTCGGAGGACTGAGTTTTGGCAAAGTACATTCCCACGACCGGTGATCGTTTCGACGCGATTCAGATCCGTCTTGCCTCCCCCGACGAGATCCTCAAGTGGTCCAAGGGCGAGGTGAAGAAGCCGGAAACCATCAACTACCGCACCTTCAAGCCGGAGAAGGACGGCCTCTTCTGCGAGCGCATCTTCGGCCCCGTCAAGGACTGGGAGTGCGGCTGCGGCAAGTACAAGAAGGTCAAGCACCGCGGCATCACCTGCGACCGCTGCGGCGTGGAGATCACCGAGTCCAAGGTGCGCCGCGAGCGCATGGGCCACATCAAGCTGGCCGTGCCCGTGAGCCACATCTGGTTCTTCAAGACCACGCCGAGCTGCATCGGCAACCTGCTCAACCTGTCGATCCGCTCGCTGGAGCGCGTCATCTACTTCGAGCAGTACATCGTCATCGACCCCGGCGCCACCCCGCTCACCCGCCAGCAGCTGCTGACCGAGGACGAGTACCAGGACGCCAAGGTCAAGTACGGCTCCGACGCCTTTGTCGCGCTCATGGGCGCCGAGGCGGTGAAGACCCTGCTTTCCGAGATGGACCTGGACGCGCTCAGCGCCGAGCTGCAGTCGGAGTTCTCCTCCACCACGTCGGCCCAGTCCCGCGCGAAGGTGGTCAAGCGCATGAAGGTCGTCGAGGCGCTGCGCAAGTCGGGCAACAACCCGGCCTGGATGGTGCTCGACGCCGTTCCGGTGATCCCGCCGGATCTCCGCCCGCTGGTCCCCCTGGAGGGCGGACGCTACGCCACCAGCGATCTGAACGACCTGTACCGCCGCGTCATCAACCGGAACAACCGGCTGAAGCGGCTCATCGACCTGCGCGCGCCCGAGGTTATCCTGCGCAACGAGAAGCGCATGCTCCAGGAGGCGGTGGACGCGCTCTTTGACAACGGCCGCCACGGCCGCACCGTGCTGGGCACGGGCAACCGCCCGCTCAAGTCGCTCAGCGACATGCTCAAGGGTAAGCAGGGCCGGTTCCGCCAGAACCTGCTGGGCAAGCGTGTGGACTACTCGGGCCGCTCCGTGATTGTGGTCGGCCCCGAGCTGAAGCTGCACCAGTGCGGCCTGCCCAAGCGCATGGTGCTCCAGCTTTACGAACCCTTCATCATCAACCAGCTCAAGGAGCGCGGCGTTGCCGCCACCATCAAGGCGGCCAAGCGCATCATCGCCCAGGGCCGCAACGAGGTGTGGGACATTCTCGAGGATGTGATCAAGGATCACCCCGTCATGCTGAACCGCGCCCCCACGCTGCACCGCCTGGGCATCCAGGCGTTCCAGCCCGTGCTCATCGAGGGCAAGGCCATCCGCCTGCACCCGCTGGTGTGCCGCGCGTTCAACGCCGACTTCGACGGCGACCAGATGGCCGTGCACCTTCCGCTGTTCCCCGCGGCGCAGCTTGAGGCGCACCTCCTGATGATGTCGTCCTCCAACATTTTCTCCCCGTCCGACGGGTCGCCCATTGTGACGCCCAGCCAGGACATCGTGCTTGGCATCGCCTGGATGACCAAGTCCCGCAACGGCGTGAAGGGCGAGTGGAACCCCAAGTGGACCGGCCCGAAGGGCGAAATCCTCAAGCCCGGACGGATTTATCCGGACGCCGAGGCGGTGGTGCTCGCCCACGAGGCGGGCGAGGTGGACATCCACGCCCAGATCAAGATGCATTTCAACGGCCGGGTTATCGACACGACCGTCGGCCGCGTGCTGCTCGCCGAGGGGCTTCCCCCGGAAATCTGCATCGAGGATGTGAACCGCCAGCACGACCAGGGCAGCATTGGCAAGGTCATCGCGAAGTGCTACCAGCTTCACGGGCACCACAAGACCGTGGAGCTGCTTGACGCGCTGAAGGCCGTCGGCTTCCGCTACGCCACGCTTTCCGGCATCTCCATCGCCATCGAGGACATGGTCGTTCCGCCGGAGAAGAAGGAGCTGGTCGCCCGCGCCGAGGCCAATGTGCAGCGCATCGAGGAGATGTTCCAGAACGGCCTGCTGACCACCGGCGAACGCTACAACAAAATCATCGACGAGTGGACCACCACCGCCGAGGAGGTCGCCGCCGCCATGCTCAAGGGCATGGAGGAGAACGAGCAGGGCTTCACGGGCATCCACCTGATGTTCGAGTCCAAGGCCCGCGGCAGCAAGTCGCAGATCCGCCAGCTCGCCGCCATGCGCGGCCTCATGGCCAAGCCCTCCGGCGACATCATCGAGTCGCCCATCGTGTCCAATTTCCGCGAGGGGCTGACGGTCATCGAGTATTTCATCTCCTCCCACGGCGCCCGCAAGGGTCTGGCCGACACGGCCCTCAAGACGGCAGACGCCGGTTATCTCACGCGCCGCCTGGTGGACGTTTCCCAGGATGTGGTGATCGAGGAGCCGGACTGCGGCACCATGAGCGGCATCTGGGTCGAGCCCCTGAAGGACGGCGCCGACATCGTGGCGCCCCTGAACGAGCGCATCGTCGGCCGGTACGTGCTGGACGACATCCTGCTGCCGGGCGAGAGCGAGCCCGTGGTGCGCGCCGACGATGAGATCACCGAGGAGGCGGCGCGCCGCATCGTCGAGGCCGATCTCCCGGGCGTCACCATCCGCTCCGTGCTCACCTGCCAGTCCAAACGCGGGGTGTGCGCGAAGTGCTACGGCCGCAACCTGGCCACGGGCAGCTTGGTGGAGCTGGGCGAGGCGGTGGGCATCATCGCCGCGCAGTCCATCGGCGAGCCCGGCACGCAGCTCACCATGCGCACCTTCCACATCGGCGGCGCGGCGAGCCGCCAGGTCGAGAACACCGACATCAAGGCCGCCGAAAACGGCGTGATCCTCTTCCGCAACGTGCGCGACGCGGTCAACCGCGACAAGAAGACCGTCGTGGTCAACCGCGGCGGCGAGATCGTGGTGCAGAACGCCGAGGGCAAGCATGTCCAGCGCATGCTGGTCCCGCCCGGCTGTGAACTTTTCGTCGAGGACGGCCAGAAGATCAAAAAGGGCCAGCTCATCTACCGCTGGGATCCGTACAACGTGTTCATCGTTGCCGAAATGGACGGCAAGGTGCGCCTTGACGGCATGGTCAAGGGCGTCACCGTCCGGCAGGAGGTGAACCAGGAGACGGGCATCGAGGAAATCGTCGTCACCGAGCACAAGCACGACATCCACCCGCAGATCACCCTGGTGAGCGCGAAGAACGAGCAGGAGGTGCTCACCTTTGTGACGATACCCTCGCAGACGCACGTCATGGTCGCGGACGGGTACCACGCCAAGGCGGGCGATCTCCTCGCGAAGACCCCGCGCCAGTTCAGCAAGACCAAGGACATCACGGGCGGTCTGCCCCGCGTGGCGGAGCTTTTCGAGGCGCGCCAGCCCAAGTCGCCGGCCATCATCAGCCACATCGACGGCACGGTCGAATTGAGCAGCGCCAGCAAGGGCATGCGCAAGGTGAAGGTCATCCCCGCCATCGGCAAGGAGCGCGAGTACCTCATTCCGCCCAACAAGCACCTGAGCGTGCAGACGGGCGACCGCATCTACGCCGGGCAGCGCCTGACCGACGGGCCCATCATCCCGCAGGACATCCTGGAGGTGCAGGGCGAGGAGGCGCTGCGCAAGTACCTCCTGGACGAGGTGCAGCAGGTGTACCGCCTTCAGGGCGTGCGCACCAACGACAAGCACATCGAGATCATCATCCGCCAGATGCTGCGCAAGGTGCGCATCAAGGACGATCCGGGCGACACGCCCTTCCTCGCCCACGAGGAGGTCGACCGCGGCCGCTTCGCCGAGGTCAACGAGGAGACGGGACGCCGCGACGGCCGCCCCGCCGAGGCCGAGCCGATCCTTCAGGGAATCACCAAGGCGGCCCTGAGCACGAGCAGTTTCGTGGCCGCCGCCTCGTTCCAGCAGACCACGCGCGTCCTCACCGAGGCCGCCATCAGCGGGCGCAGGGACTACCTGAACGGGCTCAAGGAGAACGTGATCATCGGCCACCTGATCCCGGCCGGCACGGGCAGCGGCCACTATCAGAAGTCCCGCCCCGTCAGCGCGGTCAAGGAGGACTTCTCCGAGGATCTTGAAATCGGTGGGATCGGCGGCGGGGACGCCGCCGGGGAAAACGCCGGATGACATTGCGGCCGCCCGGCCCCGGACTTTTTGCGCGGGGGCGGACGGCCTGAAGAGAACAACGCGGGCGCGGAGCGCGGTGCGTGTGCGCCGGGTTTCGCGCCTGCGGCACTTGCGGACGCGGTTTTGCGCCCGTCCGCCGGGAGACGTCGCGCATGATGCGTTTTGCCGCTCTTCTTTGCCTGGCCGCGGTGCTGGCATGCCTCCCCGCCGCCGGCGCGATGAACATGGTGGACGGTGTGGTGGCCACGGTGGGCCGGGAGCCCATCCTGCGCAGCGAACTGATTCAGGACGCGGGCCCCGCGCTTGAGTCCCTGCGCGCGTCGGCGTTGTCCGAGGAGGAGTTCGCGCGGGAGGCGGAGAAAGTCCTCCGGCAGGCGCTGGAGCAGGCGATTGAGTCGCAGATTCTCTACCGGGAGGCCAAGACCGCAGGAATGGAGATCCCCGATTTCGAAATCGAGAGGCGGGTCAACATCATCCGGAAGAAATATGATACCAACGACGCCTTCCAAAAGGCGGTGGAGTCTTCCGGAAGCACCATGGGTGATTTCCGCGAGCGGGTGCGCCGCCAGCTCATGGCCATGTCCATGGGCATGTCCAAACGCCGGCAGTATGAGAAGGAGGCGGTGGTCACCGAAGAGGACATTGCCGCCTATTTCAAGGACCATCCGGAGGAGTTCTCCCACCCCGCGCGCGCGCGCGTCTGGCGCATTTTCATTTCCGCGCAGAAAAACAAGGAATCGCGCGGCGAGGCGCGGGAAAAGATTGAGTCCGTGCGGACGGAAATATTGAACGGGGCGGATTTTGCGGAGACCGCCCGCGCCAAGTCGGAGGGCCCCGAAGCCGAGGAGGGCGGGCTTATGGGCTGGGTTAAAAAAGGTGACCTGGTGCCCGAGCTTGACGCCGCCCTCGGGCCGCTTGCGCCGAACGAGGTCAGCCCGGTGGTTGAAACGGAGTTTGGCTTTCATATCCTCAGGGTGGAGCAGCGCGAGGAGGCGGGAACCTATTCCTTTGACCAGGCGCGCAGGGAAATTGAGCCCCTGCTGCGCGGCAAAATCGGCGCGGAGCGCTACCGCAAATGGATGGATGGACTGCGCAAGCGCAACAACGTCCGCATATACATGTGACGCCGTTCCGCCCGGTTTCATTCCGTTGCGGATATTTTTCCTGACATGTTCACGCGCGCGCTTAAAATGGCCTTTTGGGTCGCATACGATCACCTGGGCGGCTTGCTTGCGGCAAACCTGGTGTCGTTTGCCATGGTGTTTGGCCCTTTTGCGGCCGTCATGGCTGCCGGCCGGGCAATGGACAACCGGATGTTTTTCGCGGCCCTGATCCTGTCCGCCCTGTTTGGCCTGCACGCCGCCGCGGTGGCAATGGCGGGGCTGGCCGCGATGGTGCGGGAATTGATTGAAACCAGGGACGGCTCGGTGGGCCGGTTCTTTTCGGGAATGCGCCGCTTTGCATTCCGCGCGGCGGTGCTGGCGGCAATGTACGGGATTGTCTCAACATTCCTGCTCACAAGCCTGTGGTTTTACGGTGTTCGCCTTTCGGCGTCTTTCCCGCTGGCCGGATACGGCCTGGGTGTGCTGGCCTTTTGGGTTCAGTTGTTCGTGCTCTTGACGGTTCCCGCCGCGTTTCCCGCGCTGGTCAACAGGGACGCCGGACCGGTTCAGGCGCTTAAGCTCGCGGTGTTTTTGGTGCTGGACAACCCGCTTTACTATGCCGGGGTGTCGCTTCACCTGCTGGTTTTGGCGGTGTTCTGCCTTATGGCGCCGCCGTTGCTTGTGTGTTTTTCATTCGCGCCCGCGGCGGTTTTCGCGGGGGCGGCGTATGAGATGCAGTCCCGGAAATACGCGGTGATCCGCGCGGCCGGGGGGGCTGGAGCCTCCGCAAAAGGCCTAAAAATTGAATTTGACGATGCAAATGATGATTATCTTAACCGGGGATTCCAAGATTTGGTTTTTCCCTGGAAAAGCTGAAAATCGGGCCGTTTAATGTTGCGGCCCGTTGGTTGTGTGAAGGCGCCGGCGTTGTGAAGGCGCAGGGTAATTGAACCGTTTCAAAAAGGACGTGACAAAAATGACGAGAATCACAGGCATTCAGGCCCGCGAGATTATGGATTCGCGCGGCAACCCCACCATCGAAGTTGACGTGCACCTGGCCTCCGGGTTCATGGGCCGCGCGGCGGTGCCGTCCGGCGCTTCCACCGGCGAGAACGAGGCCGTTGAGCTTCGCGACGGCGACAAGAAGCGCTATCTCGGCAAGGGCGTGACCAAGGCGGTCCGCAACGTCAATGAGATCATCGCGCAGGAGCTCATGGGCCTGGACGCCCTCGACCAGCGCGGCATCGACAAGACCATGATCGCCCTGGACGGCACCAAGAACAAGGGCAAGCTGGGCGCGAACGCGCTGCTGGGCGTGTCCCTCGCCGTGGCCAAGGCGGCCGCCGAGACCGTCGAACTTCCGCTCTACAAGTACATCGGCGGCGTCAACGCCCACATGCTGCCCCTTCCGATGATGAACATCCTCAACGGCGGCAAGCACGCCGACGGCACGGTGGACTTCCAGGAATTCATGGTCATGCCCGTGGGCGCGCCCACCTTCCGCGAGGCGCTGCGCATGGGCGCCGAGGTTTTCCACGCGCTCAAGAAGGTGCTCAAGGAGAAGGGCTACAACACCGGCGTCGGCGACGAGGGCGGCTACGCGCCCAGCCTCAAAAACAACGACGAGGCGCCCGAGCTCATCATGAAGGCCGTGAAGGACGCGGGCTACAAGGCCGCCCAGGACATCCTCATCGCCCTTGACCCCGCCGCCAGCGAACTGGTCAACGAGGCCGCCAAGAAGAAGAAAAAGGGCTACTGCTTCTTCAAGTCCGACCCGGGCCGCATCGCCACCAGCGACGAGATGATCGCCCTGTGGCAGGGCTGGTGCAAGAAGTACCCGATCATCAGCATCGAGGACGGTTTGGGCGAGAACGACTGGGCCGGTTGGAAAAAACTCACGGACACCCTCGGCAAGAAGGTCCAGCTTGTGGGCGACGACCTGTTCGTCACCAACACGGAATACCTCGCGCGCGGCATCAAGGAGGGCGTTGCCAATTCAATCCTGGTGAAGGTGAACCAGATCGGCACGCTGACCGAGACGCTGGACGCCTGCCAGATGGCCCACCGCGCCGGTTACACCACGGTCATCTCGCACCGCAGCGGCGAGACCGAGGACGCCACCATCGCCGACATCGCCGTGGCGCTGAACGCCGGCCAGATTAAGACGGGGTCCGCCTCGCGCAGCGACCGCATCGCAAAGTACAACCAGCTCATCCGCATCGAGGAGGAACTGGGCGACCAGGCCTGCTTCGCCGGCCGGAACGCCTTTTTCAACCTCAAATAACCACGAACGAACGGAGGAGGGGGGCCGCAAGGCCCCCCTTCATGAATGACGGGAAGCACAGTTAGAAAATTCATCCTGGTCTTGTTGGTGGCGGCCGGACTCTTCGCGCTGTACTGGCGGCAGCGCGACATGGAGGGCCGGTTTGAGGAACTGCGGAAAAACCAGGCGAACATCGAAAAAATGCGCAGGGAGGTGGAGGAGCTGAAACTGCGCATAGAGCAGGCGAGGGAGCGGGTGGACGCCATGAAAAGCGACCCGGTCGAGTCTGAGGCCGCCGTCCGGCGCGTCCGTCATTTCACCAGGGGGGAGGGCGAGAAGATTTACCGGGTGGAGGAACCCGCCGCGCCCCCGCCTCCGGCGGAGGCATCTCCGGTGGAAGCGCCACCGGCCCCGCCCGCCCAATAAATCCGGCTTCAAGACAAGGGAGAAATGTCAATGGACGCCATCGAAGCCCTGCGGCAGCGCCGTTCAGTGCGCGCCTACGACAAGGATCGCCCCGTTTCCGCCGAAGAGTTGGAGACCATTGTGGACTGCGGCCGGCTGGCTGCCTCGGCGCGCAACACCCAGCCTTGGGAATTCGTCGTGGTCACCTCGGCTGAGATGCGACGCGCCATTGCGGAGGCCGCCAACCACGGAAAATTCATCGCCGACGCGCCCGCCTGCGTGGCTGTTTTCTGCCAGGAGGGGGACTACTGGCTGGAGGACGGCTGTGCCGCCACGCAAAACATGCTGGTCGCGGCCAGGGCGCTTGGCCTGGGAAGCTGCTGGGTGGCCGGGGCCAAAAAGGATTACGCGGTCCGGGTGGCCGCGTTGCTGGGTGCGCCGCAGGGGATGCGGCTGGTGAGCCTGGTTTCCGTGGGCCACGCCGCCGTGGTCCCTGCGCCGGTGAAACGCGCACTGCCCCAGGTGCTCCATTGGGAGCGGTTTTAACATCCCGCCAGGCCTGGTTTTTCCGAAGGAATGGATTGACTTTTCGGGCAAAAACTGGGATTATTAACAAAGAAGGGGGCGTGTCGCGGAGTGAGTTGCGAAATGGTGAGGTGACGTGCGGAAAGGGTGAATCTGTTCATGTCCGGCCAGCATGATGCAACAGTGGTTCACAAAGGGAACGGCGGATTAATTTACAAGGGACTTCCGCTTCTCCTGTTCACCGTTGGCATGGGGTTTGAACTGCTTGCGGGTTACCTGCTGATTTCCATAAAAGGGGCCTCTCCGGTTGATGAGCTGATGAGCCTGCTGGCTGTGTCTGTAATGTCTGCGGCGGCGCTTTGGTATGTCAGCAGGCTGGGCCAGGTGCCTGTGGTGATTTGGCTGGCGTGCCTCTTTGTCGTCGTTTCCAAACTCGATGACGTCCTGCTCAACCTCAAAGCCACCGGCAAGTTTATGGACTTCGGTGGGTATGGCCCGGCGTTGCAGGGCATTCTTTTCGCGTTTGGCGCCGTGTTGACGGTCGTTGGGGTGTTCCAGTTCGCGGGACGCATGGAAAAATCACGCCGGGAACTGGCCGAAAGAAACGAGGAACTGCTCAGAAAGCGCGCGGAACAGGAAAAAATCACCCAAGAACTGGCTGAATCCCGGCTGATGCTGCAATTGGTGATAGACAACATCCCGGAGTCCGTGTACTGGAAGGACAAGGAATCCCAATATCTCGGCTGCAACACGAAGCACGCCCGCCTGATAGGCGTGGAGTCCCCGGACATGGTGGTTGGGAAGACCGACACGGATTTCAGCTGGCTCAGCGAGCATGCCGGCGCCTACCTTGCAATGGACAGAATGGTTCTGTCCACCCGCAGGGCGCTTTTCGGCATTGAGGAGCCGATTCGCTACCGGGACGGCTCCCTGGGATGGCTCCGCACCAACAAGGCCCCGTTGTTTGACCAGCACGGCGAGATTATGGGGGTCCTGGGCACCTCGGAGGACATCACCACCGCGAAGCAGCGCGAGGACGAGCGCGCCAGGCTGATCACGGTGCTGGAGCAGACCGAGGAGTCGGTGCTGGTGACCGACACGGAGGGCACCATCCAGTATGTGAACCCCTCCCTGGAGCGCACCACCGGTTACAGCGCCTCGGAGTTGATTGGCAGAACCCCGCGCGTTTTCCGCAGCGACGTGCATGACCGCAGGTTTTACGAGGATCTGTGGGGTGTCATCCGGCGGGGCGAGGTGTGGCATGGATTCTTCATCAACCGGCGCAAAGACGGCACTCTGTTTGAGGAGGCCGCCACCATTTCCCCGGTGCGCAACGACGAGGGCGAGATCATCAACTATGTGTCGCTCAAGCGCGATGTCACCCAGGAACGGCGGCTGGAACGGCAGTTGAGGCAGGCCCTGAAAATGGAGGCCATCGGCAAACTCGCGGGCGGGGTGGCCCATGACTTCAACAACCTGCTCCAGGTCATAAGCGGCTACACGGAAATGGCGCTGACGGAACTGCCCGAGGACTCGCGCGCCTTCCGCCAGCTCGAGATGTGCCGTTCGGCCATTACCCGCGCGGCGCGCCTGGTGCGGCAGCTTCTTCTTTTTGGCCAGCGTCAGACCGGCCAGCCGGAAACGCTGGATCTGAACCAGAACGTCACCGATATTCTGAAGATCATGCGCCGTTTCCTCGGGGAGCAGATCGAACTGGTGTTCAGAAAATCACAGCAACCCCTGCTGGTCTACGCCGATCCGGGTCAGATGGAGCAGGTGGTCATGAACCTGTGCCTCAACGCGCGCGATGCCATGCCGGACGGCGGGCTGCTGGCGCTGGAAACCTCGGTTGTGACGCTGTCGGATGACGAGTGCATGGAAGTGCTTGAGGGGGGGGGCGGGGAATATGCGTGCCTGTCCGTTTCCGACACGGGAACCGGGATGCCTCCGGAGGTGGTGGAGCATATTTTTGAGCCCTTTTACTCCACCAAAGAGACCGGACACGGCACCGGGCTGGGGCTTGCCACTGTCTACGGCATTATCCAGCAGCACAGGGGGATTGTGCGCGTGCAGAGCAAGGTGGGCCAGGGAACCACGTTCAGGGTGTATCTTCCGGTCATGCGGGAGGAGATGCCGGTGATTGCCGCGCTTGAAAACGTGGAGGCGGCGGCCGACATCCCCGGCGGCCAGGAAACCATACTTCTCGCCGAGGACGAGGATTTGGTCAGGATGCTGGCCACCGAAATCCTGGAAAAGAAAGGCTACCATGTGATTCAGGCGGCGGACGGGGCGGAGGCCATCAGGCTCTTTGACGAGTACGCGCAGGTGGTCGGCCTGGTGCTGGTCGACATGGTGATGCCCAAGGCCAACGGCCGCCAGGTTTTTGAGCATGTGCGCAAATCCCGGCCCGGTGTTCCGGTGCTTTTCTGCAGCGGCTACAGCAGGGAAATCACCGAAAAGCACCCGCTCACGGAGGACGGGGGGACGGGGCTCATCAACAAACCCTACAACCAGTCCGTGTTGTTGCGGCGCGTTCGCGACGCGATTGACAAAGCCCGTCTTCAGGACTTTTCCTGAAGGGGCGGACCCCGCCCCAAAAAAGAAAAGGCGCGCGGATGGCCTCCGCGCGCCTTGGTGTAATCCGGCGGTTATTTCAGGGCTTTTCCGGCGTCGCCGCCGATGCGGACCTTCATCCCCAGGTTCCTGCAGGTGGCCGCAAGCTCCTGAAGGATGTCGCCGTACCCGATGACGATGTGGTTCGACATGTGGGACGCCATCAGTTCGTCACGGCCGTAGCCGGGAATGTGCACGTTCGCGATGGGCCATTCCGGCGTGGTGCGCCGCAGCCGCTCCTGAAGTTCCGCCTCGGGAAGATCCACCACCTCGCCCGTGCCCAGGTCCATGCCCATGACCCCGTAGGCCTCCCAGCAGCGCGCCCAGGTGATTGTGCCCGGCTTGGACACGCCGGAGCAGGTGCCGCCGCCCAGCGGGAAGTAGAGCGCGGGCTGGCGGTGCACATGGGTGTTCTTCCATCCGCCGAAATGCGCCGCGGGGGCGCCGCCGGAAATCAGGAAAACCCACACGTACTTTCCCTCGTGCTCGCGGCCCCAGCGGACGTCGTGCAGCGTGGTTTCCGCGGGCATGCCCTTGCGCTCGTAGATCTCGCGCATCAGCATCTGCGGTATGCCCGCGCCGATGTCGCCCTCGTTGAAATGGGGGATTGCCCGGCCCGCCTCGATGACCTTGCCGGTGTCCGGATCCTTCACCGGCGGCCGGTCCGCGTTGTTCAGCATGCCCTCCACAAGGTCCGAGGCGGGCACGCAGCGCACGAGGCCGAGCTGGTAGGGGATGCCGATGGCGCTCAGCCCGTACCGGGTCATGAACCGGCACGCCGCCACGTACATCTTCATCTGGGTGAGCACCTGGTCATAGGTGAGCTCCTTGAACTTGTTGGTGCCCCAGTGGAAGTTGGTTCCCTTCTTCAGCAGCCAGTCAAGGCATTTCTGGGCCTCCTCGTCGCTGACAAGGTTCATTTCCGCGACGAGGTCGCTCTGGTTGAGGTATTCAATGGGCATGCCGGCCGCGCCCAGTTTCGCCGGATCCATCACGGCGTTGAGCATGCCCATGCAGCCCGGGTCGAACTGGCCCATGATGCGGCGCTCGCGCAGGATGTCACCGGCGAGTTTTGCGCCGAAGGCCTCCGCGCCCGCGGACAGTTTGACCTTGGAGATGTCGGTGACATGGGACATGCTGTGCTTTACCGTCCCCGTCCTGCACCATTCCCCGAACTTTTCCATGAACACCGGATCGTCGCTGAAGGTCTCGCTCCACAGGCGGGAATGCTTCACATTCAGGCGGTCCAGCGATCCGGAATGGTTCAGCAGGGCCACCAGGCCCGGCCAGGTGCCGTCGAAATTCGCCAGCAGCAGGATGGGCCCCTTGTGTGTCTGAAGCGGTCCGCACACATGGTGCGCGTAGGCCCAGATATTCAGCACCACGATTACGGGCGCAGCGGGATCAATTTTGCTGAACGCCGCGGTGCCCTCGCACTGCCGCGTCAGGAAGCCGTGCTTCTTTTTCGCATCGTATTCGGGCAGCGCCACGCTGTCCCAGCCGAGCTTTTTCAGCGCCTTGCGCACCTGCGCGATGGTGGATTCCTGGAGCGGCCATCCCGCGACGCATGCGGCGTCGCGGAAGTCGCCGTTGGAAACCAGATACACGGTGTTTTTCTTTGCCATGGCTTAATTCCCCATGTGTTGTGTTGTTGTTTCGTGCGGCCGCGCGGACGTCATCCCGCGCCTCACAGCATTGTATGCTCCGTGCGGGAAAAGTTCAATCCGCGCCCGCCGGGAGCCGGAAGGCCCGGACGGCATTATGTGTGGTTGTTTCCGTGAGCGTTTCCGCGTCCGTCCCCCTGGCCATCGCCAGCGCTTCCAGCGTGTGGCGCACAAAGGCCGGCTCGCAGCGCCTTCCGCGCTCCGGCTGGGGCGCGAGATAGGGTGCGTCCGTTTCCGCAAGCAGCAGACCGGGGGGCACGACCCGCGCCGCGTCGCGCAGCGCGGCAGCCTTCGGGAATGTCACGTTTCCGGCAAAGGAGACGTAGAAGCCGAGTTCCGCGCAGGCTTCCGCCGTGGCCGGCCCGCTTCCAAAGCAGTGCATGATGACCGAGGACAGCCGCGGCGCGAACTCCCCGAGCATGGCCAGACTGTCGGCGTCCGCATCCCGGTTGTGCACCACCACGGGAAGCCCCAGCTCCGCCGCGAGCGAAAGCTGCGCCGCGAATGCGGCGCGCTGCGCCGGGCGCGGGCAGAATTCGTTGAAATAATCCAGGCCGATTTCGCCCAGGGCGACAACCCCGGGCCGGGCGGCAAGTTCGCGGAGTGTGCCCAGCGCCGCGGCGTCAACGGATTCTCCGTGGTAGGGATGCACGCCGACGGCGGCAAAAATTCCCTTCCGCGCCATTCCGCAGGCGACGGTGCTTGAGGCGAGATCATCGCCCACCACAACCGCGAAGGAGAGGCTTTGCAGTGTCCTCTCCAGCACCTCGCCCCGGTCCCCGTCAAAGCGGGGATCCTGCAGGTGGCAGTGGGTGTCGGCGGGCCGCATCAGTTTTCGCGGCCGCCGCCGTCCGATCCGGTTTTCCGGCGTTTTTTGCGCCGGCGCTTGCGGGCGGCCTGATCACCGCCGTCCGGTCCGTCGGGCGTTGCCGCATCCCCCGGCGCCGGAGGGGCGGGCCTTTCCGCCCTTTCGGGGGGGCGGTTCGGGGGGGCTGCCCCGTCCTGCGGCGCGTTCTGGTCTTCGGTCCTGGGCGGTTTCTTTTTGCGCTCACGCTCGTACTGATCGGACTCATAGGCGAGGCAGCAGAGCAGCCTTCCGCACTGGCCGCTGATTTTCGAGGGGTTCAGCGAGAGGTTTTGGCATTTTGCCATGCGCATGGAGATGGGCTTGAAATCCTCCAGGAAGGTGGAGCAGCAAAGCTGCCTGCCGCAGGTGCCCAGGCCGCCCACGAGCTTGGCCTGATCGCGCACCTGAATGTGGCGCAGTTCGATGCGCTGGCGCAGGTCATGGGCCAGATCGCGCACCAGTTCCCGGAAGTCCACCCGGTTTTCCGCCACAAAATGGAAAATCACCTTGTGCCGGTCATAAGTGAACTCAGCGTCCACCAGTTTCATCGGCAGGTTGTGCTTTTCAATCTTGCGCGCGCAAATCTCCCTGGCGCGCCCCTCCTCCGCGATGATTTCCGCGAAAACATCTAGGTCGGAGGCGTTGGCCCGCCGCACCACGCGCATTGTGGCCCGTTTGGCCATCTCCTCGCTGCACGGTTCCGGGGGCAGTATGCAGACCCCCCATTCCAGCCCGTTTTCAGTTTCCACAACGCACGGATCATCCCGCTGAATCAGCAGGCCGTCGCTCCTGAAGGAGAGCACCCGGCGCGGTTTGCGCAGGCGTATTCGGACGATATCCATCAAATGCCTTTCCGGGACCGGGCTAGCCGGCCAGCGTGAAGAACAGGTCCCGGAACACGCGTCCGGGACTGATGTTGCGTTCCAGGTAAACCCATGCCTGGTTTAATGCCTCAAGTTTTTCCGGCCTGCCCGGCGACTTCATGGAGGCGAGGGCCGCCATCCGGTCGCGGTTGAGCACGCGGTCCGGGTCGCCGGCCGCCCGGTAAACCAGCTCGTCACGATACCAGGTTTGAAACAGGTACACGAGTTCATAGCGTTCCTGCCGCATCCGTGAGGCAACCTGCGCCTCGATTTCCTCCCGGCTGCGGCGGTCTTCCTGGTCAAGGGCCGCCTCCCCGTCCCCGTCCGGGTCATCCTCCCCGGAGGCGGCTTCAAGACCCTCCCTCACCTTGGCTGCGATGTCCTTTTCAATTTTGTCGAGCGTCGCCGTGAACCGGTCAGCCACCACAAGCGGATCCTCGCCGTCCCGGAGCCTGTCCACCACGTCCATGACGAGGTCGCGGCGTCCGCTGAGCGCCAGATCCAGGGCGCGCCCCATCTGCCCCTGGGAGAGGGCGGCCAGCGCCGCGGCCTTTTCCGGAGACACGCCCGCCTGCGCCGTGAGCAGTTCCGCCACGGTCTCAGGGCGCAGGGCGCCGAAACGGACCGCCTGGCAGCGGGAGCGGATGGTGGGCAGCAGCAGCCGGGGCGCACTGGTGATGAGCACGAAAACCGTCGCGCTCACCGGCTCCTCAAGGGTTTTGAGGAAATGGTTCTGCGCGGGCTCGTTCATGCGGTCCGCGTCCTCGATGATGAAGACCCGCCTCCCGCCCTCAAAGGGGCGGTACATGGTCATTTCCGTCATTTCATTCACCGCATCCACCTTAATCACACGGGAGCGGCTTTTCGGCGAGATGACCTTCACGTCGGGATGGTTGCCGTGGTCGGTTTTCCGGCAGGACAGGCATGCGTCGCAAGCGTCCCCGCCCTTTTCCGCGCAGTTGAGCGCCTTGGCGAATTCATGGGCGGCCAGGCTCTTGCCCACCCCCGCGGGACCCCAGAAAAGCAGGCCGTTTGGTATGCGCCCCCTTCCGGTGATGTTCCGGAGCAGGCGTGCGGCCACTTCCTGGTCTTTAACCCGGGAATATCCCATGAAACCTCACGTGGTTTGGTTGCGGCCGGCAATCAGGGTGTCAATCCGCCGGCGCACGGCTTCCGCAACGGCATCCACCGGACCGGAAGCGTCAATGATTGTAATACGCCCCGGCTCCCCCGCCGCAAGGGCGAGGAAGGCCCCCCTGACCCGTTGGTGGAATTCGAGCGACTCGCCCTCGATGCGGTCCAGCGCGCCCCTCCTGCTCGAGCGGCGCAGCCCCTCCTCCACAGGCAAATCCAGCAGCAGCGTCAGGTCCGGCTTGATTCCGAGCGAGGCATACTCGTTAAGACGGCAAATCACATCCTCCGGGAGGCGCCGCCCCCCGCCCTGATAGGCGGTGGTTGAGTCGCAGAACCGGTCGCACAAAACCACCGCCCCGGATTCCAGGGCGGGACTGATTTTGGCGCTCACATGCTGCGCGCGGGCCGCGGCGTAAAGGAGCAGTTCCGTCATGGGGGAGGGGCTTTCATCCCCGCAGGTGAGCAGCACCCCCCGTATCGCCTCCGCCACCGGCGTGCCGCCGGGTTCGCGGGTGAGAACCACTTGATGGCCGCATTCGCGCAGATACTGCCCGAGCAGGGTGATTTGCGTGGATTTTCCGCATCCCTCAACCCCCTCAAATGTGACGAACAGGCCCCTCACCGTCCCGTCATCCTGTCCCGTCCCGCGCGGCCCTCCTCAAAAAAAACGTCCAGTCCGGCGGCGTCCCCGGAGGAGAGCATGCGGCTGAATTCATCCAGCCTTTGGGCGTAAAGGCGGAGCATTTCCGCCAGCGCCTCCCTGTTGGTGAGGCAGATGTCCCGCCAGATTTCCGCGCGGCTGGCGGCGATGCGGGTGGTGTCCCGGAAACCGTTGCCCACGAATTCGGGTCTGCCCCCGGCCTCCGCGGCGCACCAGGCCAGGGCGGAGGCGGCCACATGGGGCAGGTGGCTGGTGGCGGCGAGCATGCGGTCGTGCCCCGCCGGATCCATGGGGACCACGGAGGCGCCCACACCCCGCCAGAGCGCTTGGACGAGGGCCACGGCCTCGGGGTCCGCGTCCTCCGCCGTCTCCACCAGGCAGACTGTGTTTTCATACAGGCCGGCGCTGCCGTTTTCCGGGCCGGACTGTTCACTGCCCGCCATGGGATGGGAACCGACAAAGCGCCGTCCCTTTCCCCAGGTGTCCGCCGCATGGCGGCAGATGACGCCCTTGGTGCTTGCCACATCGGTGGCAACCAGTCCGGGGGCGGCATGGGGGCGTATGGCGTCGAGGACGGGGACAACCATCGCCGCGGGGGTGCAGATGACGAAAAGGTCCGCTTCGCGCGCGCCCTTCTCGGGGCATTCCGCGATCCGGTCAATCGCGCCCAGGGAGAGGGCCGTTTCAAGGGTGGAAACGCGCCTGCCCGTTCCGGTGATCTCACCGGCAAGGCCCCGTTTCTTGAGGGCCAGGCCGAGCGAGGCGCCCAGCAGCCCCACCCCAGCGATGGTCACCCTTTCAAAAAGGACGCTCATGGCGTTTCCTGAAGCGCCCGCACCGCCTCGGCAACGGTGAACCGTTCCAGGTACAGCGCGCGGCCGACAATTACCTCGTCAACACCGGCGGCGGCCAGATCCCGCGCCCTGCGCAGGTCATCCAGCGAGGACACACCGCCGGACAGTGTGACGGGCACCGAGACTGCGGCGGCCACCGCACCGGTGGCCCCGTGGTTCGGCCCCTTCATCATGCCGTCGGAAAGGATGTCCGTGTAAATGATGCGCGACACGCCCGCGGCCTCGGTCGCGCGCGCAAACTCCACGGCGTCCGTGCCCGTGTCCTCAAGCCAGCCGTTCAGCGAGACTTTGCCGGCGCGCGCGTCAATGCCCGCCACCACCGCCCCCGGCCATTTCGCGCAGGCATCCCGGAGCAGGCCGGGGTCGCGGTGCGCGGCGGTGCCCAAAATGACGCGGGCGGCTCCCGCCGCCAGCACTGTTTCCACCGTGTCCAGCGTGCGGATGCCGCCGCCCACCTCAAAAGGTATGCCGAGCCCCGCCATCGCGCGCAGCTCGTTTTCCACGCGGCAGACGCCCTCTTTCGCACCGTCAAGATCGACAATGTGCACCAGGGCCGTTTCGGGGGCGCATCCCGCCGCCAGCAGTTGTTCGTGCCAGCGGCGGGCCATGTCGACGGGATCTTCCGCGAAGACGGTTTCCCGGCCGTAGTCGCCCTGCACCAGGTTCACGCAGCGCCCGCCGCGGATGTCAACCGCAGGGACAACGCGCATGATCAGGACGCCGCCAGCGCGGCCTTGGCGCGCTCGACAATCTGGGCGAACGCGGCCTCGTCGGCCACCGCAAGGTCGGCCAGGATTTTGCGGTTCAGGTCGCAGTTGGCCTTGCGGAGGCCTTCCATGAACCGGTTGTAGGAGATGCCGTTGGCGCGGGCGCCGGCGTTGATGCGCGCGATCCAAAGACGGCGGAAGTCGCGCTTCCGCAGTTTCCGGTCATTGTAGGCGTGCTGCCCGGCGTGGGCCACCGCCTGCTGCGCGGTCTTGTTCAGTTTGCGGTTGCTGCCCCGGAAACCGGAGGCCAGCCTCAAAACTTTTTTGCGGCGCTCGCGTGACGCCGGATTGTTGGTGGCTCTTGGCATGGTCGTGTCCTTTCGTCATCGGCGGGGCCGCATGCGCGGGCCGCCGGGTTTCGGCGTGCCGGGTTAGGAGTTGGGCAGCATCCGCTTCACCCGCGGGGTGTCCGCGGGATCCACAATCGCGGCCTGGCGCAGGTTGCGCTTGCGCTTGGGGGACTTCGACGCCATCAGGTGGCGGGCAAAGCCCTTGTTCCGCTTGATTTTTCCGCTCTGGGTGACGCGGAAGCGCTTCGCCGCGCTGCGGCTTGTTTTCAGCTTCGGCATGTTTTTTCTCCGTTCTGTTTGCGGCATCCCGCCGGGGGGCGTTCCGCCGCATGTTGACTGAAAGACAAAAAATCACTTTCCCCGCGCGGCCGCACAAGGCGTCCGGCGGCGTGTGTGCAACCCTTTCGGGGGAAATCCCTAGACGGCCGCCTGCTTGACCGGGGTCAGCACGATGCTCATGTTCCGGCCCTCGAGCCGCGACTCCTCGGGCTTGTACTCGCCCGTGATCAGGTCCGCGGAGGCCTCCACCACCTTTTTCAGGATGTCGCGCCCGAATTCGGGGTGGGCCGCCTCGCGGCCGCGGAACATGATGGTGACTTTCACCTTGCTGCCCTCCGCCAGAAACTCGCGCACATGGTTCGTCTTGTAGTCGAAGTCATGCTTGTCGATCTTCGGGCGGTACTTGATTTCCTTGACGCTGACCGTGTGCTGGTGCTTCCGCGACTCGCGGGCCCGGCGCTTCTGCTCGTACCGGAATTTTCCGTAGTCCATGATGCGGCAGACCGGCGGCACGGCCTTCGGGGCAACCTCGACCAGATCGAAACCGCGCTGTTCAGCCTCGCGCAGGGCGTCGCGGGGGGCCATGATGCCCAACTGCCCGCCCTCCTCGTCAATGACGCGCACCTGGCGCGCGCGTATCTGATCATTCACGCGAATCTGGTCTTCCTGCTGCTGTTTCTTCAATGTGGCGATGTGAGGATCTCCTTCGGGGTTAACGCCCCCATTCGGTTCACAGCCCGCGCCGTGGCCGCGCGCACCGTGCGCGCGCCCGCGCAAAAACAAAACGCCCGGCGGCGGGACACCAGCCTCCGCCGCCGGGCGCAAATGCCCCGCGGTTAGATGCCGCCAAAACGGCGGTCAACCAGGCTGGCTGGCTGGCGCATGCGCGCCGCCGCCGCAAGGTGAGGGGCCTTTTGCCCCTGCTTGGGGACCGCCCTAAAGCGATCCAACTGGGCGCAGTATATCAAGTTGCGCGGGCCCCCGTCAACCCGCACGCCGCGCGAAACAGCGCGCGGCCGGGGAAGTTGACTTGCCACGCCCCCCTTTGTTCCAATGGTTCCCGAGCGGGACATGAAATCGCCCCGCAGGAGGACTTCGTGCAAGAAACCCGCACCCACGCATGGGATCCCTGGCTTGTGCCCGCGCTGTCGCTTTGGGCGTTTTTCTTTGCCGTGGGACTTTTTCCGGAACGGTTCTTTGACAATTTGCGTGAACTGGGGGGAGTCGTCCAGTTGCGGGCTATGATTAACAGCCACTGGTTTGTGGATTTTGCCTGGTCCGGTTTCGTGGGGATTTTCACCGCCGCAAGGTGCCGGGAGGCGGGATTGGGATCCGGCGCGTCCACGGGAAAAGGGGTGCAGGTGGCCGTCATGGGGCTTACCGCCTTCGTGCCGCTCAGGCTGGAGAATCTGCCGGAGTATCTTGCCATTCCCGTGCCCGAGTACCGCTACCTGATCCTCGGCACAATTTGCGCAAAGGGGATCGCCTGGCTGTATCTCGTTCAGATGATTCTCCGGTATTATCTGGTGTCGGGGCATCAGGTCTTTGTCAACATGCCCTCGATTTTTCCCAGCGCAAAGGAGGAGGGGGGTGGCCCGCACGCCCCGCAAAACACCGAAAACCAGCCCGATCCCAACCATTCCGGGATGCCGGGAGATGATGACCCAAACGCATGATTTTCTGAACCTGGGAAGTGCGGAGGCCTTATTTGTAATTAAGATTACAAATAAGGCAAAAACGAGTTTTTGGAGTTCGTGAAAAAAGGCGTGTTTGGACGGCGAAAATCAGGCGTAAACGCTCATGTAAGATGTTTATTTGTATGGGGTTAGATTAACAAGCAAATGCCCGTTATCGCGGGTCTGGGTGATTGCGTTATCCATGTGTATGGGTTACACTACTAGTGAGCAGAGGCAAGGCACCAAAGACAAGGTGGCCTGTAGACGATGGTTGGTGCCGATGTTGCACTGCATAACGGTGACTTTGGTTGCGGCAGCAGCCCAAGCAGGGGTGCTTAAGCCGGGGCCTCCGAAAGTTGAAGATGTCCGTTACGAAGTGCCGGTCTATCTTTCCGAGGGTGACGGCCAGGTTGCGGCGCTGAACTTCACGCTTTCCTATGATCCCTCGATTGTTCAGCCGGTGGGTATTTTCCCCGGGGCGGCTTCCGCCCAGTCGGGGAAAGTGGTCACTTCCAACCTCGCCGAGCCGGGACAGTACATTATTGTGGTGATGGGGTTTAACCAGACCGCAATTGGCAACGGCGAAGTGGCCCGGGTGGTCTTTGAGCCCGTTGCGGGCGCTTCCGGGGTGAACACCACATTGTCCGTTGCCAATCCCACATTATCCACATGGGATGGGGCGGAGCTTCCCGTGCAGACGGGTTCCACCACACTGAGGCTTTCCGGCGGCGGTGACGAGGGTGAAGGCGAGGGTGAGGGTGAGCCGGGGCCGTTGGAGGGAGAACCGGAAGGTGAATCCGAAGCGCCGGAGGTGGAAAACACCCCGGGAAATGTGCACATTAATGCCGGAGATTCGGGAGACGGTCCGGGCGCGGAAACTGGAAGCGCCGGGATGGTGCGACAAAAGCCGGGTGGGCTCGCACCGGTTTCAGCGCCAGACAGCGCCGCTGAAAAAGCGCATGCGGTTCGCGGTGAGATAGGTTCGCAGGAAATTGCGGCAAATGTAACGGACGTTACAAACGGTAATAATATTGCAGGGACGGTGAACGTCCTTGAAGGTGCCGGAGCACCTGATACGGCTGAAAAGCCGAAAGGCTCTTTGACAGTTGAAGCGGTGGTGAAGAATGAAGAAATCACCGCGGCACCTCCCGGAGCAAACGGTTCCGGGGAATCTGAAACGGTTCCCCGCACGGGTTATCCGGGTGGAGCAATACTGGTTGCGGCCGGAGTGGCCGTGTTGCTGGGATTGTTCTGGTTGCTGCGTTCGCGGCTTGTCCGCTGATATGTTTTTGCCCCCTAGACAGAGGATTGCCTAATCCTCTTCCCGCCCCTGACGCCCGTCAGAAGGGCGGGACACCTCACCCCCGAGATGCCGGGCGCCCCCTCCCGGCATCTCCTGAGTAATCCACACCGTGTTTTTCTGCGGTGTTTGCGGCTTGACCGCTGATATGTTTTTGCCCCCTAGACAGAGGATTGCCTAATCCTCTTCCCGCCCCTGACGCCCGTCAGTAGGGCGGGACACCTCACCCCGAGATGCCGGGCGCCCCCTCCCGGCATCTTCTGGAATCATTTTTTCCTCTGTGACGCCCTGATCCCCCTCAGGGCAACGCACCTCACCGGAGATGTTGGTCGCCCCCTACCAGCATCTCCACGCATTCATACCGTTTTCCTCTGTGACGCCCTGATCCCCCTCAGGGCAACGCACCTCACCGGAGATGTTGGTCGCCCCCTACCAGCATCTCCACTAAAATGACAAAGCGCCTTCCCGGACATCCGGGAAGGCGCTTTTTTGTTTTGACTGCCGCGTGTTATCCGGCGTCCATGACGCAGCGGAAACCGATGGTGGCGCAACGGTCCAGGCCGGGCCAGAGGAGCAGAAACTTGGTGTGGCTGCCGCAGGGCTGGGGGCCGCCCTGGACATACCAGCCGCTGCCCTGCGGTTTGAACCAGCTTCCACCCCGGATGATGCAGAAGCGGGTGTGGCCGTCGTCCCGTTCGCTTTCGGTCCATTCCCAGACGTTTCCGCTCATGTGGTAACAGCCCGCCGCGCTGCGCCCCTCCGGCAGCGAGCGCACCGGCATGGTGCCGCCGCCCGGATTGCACAGGGCCGGATCAAAGTTTTCCCCCCAGGGCCATTGGCGGCCGTCGCCCCCCTGCGCCGCGAGTTGCCATTCCGCCTCCGTTGGCAGCCGCTTCCCGGCCCATTTCGCATAGGCGCGCGCGTCGTCAAGGTCCACATACACCACGGGATGCTCCGCGAGTTCTTCCGGCATGCGCCCCCCGGGCCAGTGTTTCAGAAAGTTTTCCGGATGTTCCGGCCTGTAACCTGTGGCGTCCAGAAAGGCTTTGAACCGGGCGTTGGTCACCTGCGCCTCGTCAATGAAAAAGGCCCCGGTGGTTGTCGTGTAATCATGCTCCAGTATTCCGTCATGGGGGGAGCCCCACAGGAAGTCATGGTGCTTTTCCGGGGGCGTTCCCGGCTCCGGATAACAGCCGCACTCCCGCCGCTGGTGCGTCAGGCGCATCCGCACAACGCCGCCCTCCAGGCGCGTCATGCCTTCGGGTGTGGTTCCTGCGGCGGGAACGGGTGTTCTCGCCACGGGCCCGGGCCTGTCCACGGGCAGATCGATCCGGCGTTCAGCCACCGACGGCGGTTCCTCCGCGAATGGCGCGCCCAGCAGCGCGTCAATCCGCGGGTCCGCGCCGTTGGTGACGGCGACGCACCCCAGCCGGTCCAGCGGCCCGAAAATCCGCAGCATTCCGTCCTGTCCGGTTTCGAACCTGGCGTCGCACCGGTTCCAAAGATCCACAACGCGCGGCGATCCGCCGGGGGCGGCGCATTCAAACAGCGCCGCCTCCCGCCGCGGTGCGCCGTTGTTGTAAATGGTGAACACCGTGGTGTCAGCCCCCGGCCACCGGTGGATGAACATGTCCTGCCGGAGCGGGGGATAAAAGGGATCCCATCCGTCGCCGGTGAACTCGTCGGCGAAGGTCTTGAGAATGGCCGATGCGCGCCGCCATTCGCGGCGGTCGTCCCCGTGCCAGGGGTTGTGCGCGCCGAAGACGTTTTCCCAGACCACCATGCCCGATCCGTTGAAGAAGGCGGACGCGATCTCGCCATGATGCCGCGTGTCCCACCGGCGTGTCTGCTGCTGCATGTGGCGCGGTTCAATCCACTTGAGGCGCAGCATGCCCGGCGGTACGGGGTCGTCCAGCCACTGCGCCCAGGACTGGTTCATGATGCTGAGCTGCTCGGCGGGCGGGTGGAGTTCGCTGGCGATGATTGCGCCCGGCTTGATGCCGTCCACCGTGTGCCGCAGCACCGGCGTGGCCTCGCCCAGCGTGTCCAGGTAAATGCCGTCGGCGTCGAGGGCGCGCAGCATTTCGCCCAGCGCCTGCTCGTCGGGCACGCCCTCGCGCCGGGTGCCCGTGTCCCAGGGCTTGTAGGGCAGGAACACGCGCACGCCCGCGTGGTGGAAGCGGCGCACCGCGTCCCGCAGGCCCTCCAGCCCGCCCGGCATGTCCCGGAAAAAATCAAACTGGTTGCGGTCGTCCGCGCCAATGCGCGGATAGGCGTGCCAGAGGATGACCGTGTCATACCCGCCGAAGCCCGCGCGGCCGTCCTCCAGCAGCGCCTCCACCGTGTAGCCCCGCGCCGGATCGTAAAAGGCGCGGTCGTACATGAGGGTGAAGTGGCCCGTGAAGGTGCGCGCCGCCCACCGCTGGTCCGGCCGGTTGTAGAGGCAGCGCTGCACCCCCGGGCGCACCAGCGCCTTGAGGTAACGGCCCAGGGGCATCATTCGTTCGGGATCATCCATTCCCAGCACCACCGCGCGCAGGTCCGCTTTTCCCGGCGCGGGGTTGCGGGTGGCGTCCATGCCCAGAATGGGCCTCACCATCAGTCCCGCGGGGGCGTCGTCCGGCACGATGATCTCGCAGTCCAGCTCGTGCCACGCGCCATCATGCGGCGTGTCCACCGTGCCGAGCACGCCGCTCCAGCCGCGCCACGCGCCCGTGTGCGGATCGCAGTAGTCGAAGGCCGCGCAGAGTTCGCCGTTTCCCTCCAGCCAGCGTGCGGACACCGAGACAAGCAGGGTGTCCCCCGGATGCAGTTTCAGCAGCGCGGCGACGGGCCCCGCCGCGCGCGCCCATGCGCGCACGCCGTCATACTCGATGCGTATGTGCCGCGCCAGCGCGCCCTTGCGCACCGCGTCCCGGTGCAGCCGCGCCTTTTCCAGCCATTCCCCGCGCGGCTGGCCCGGGGCGGGGCCCGCAATGTAATGCTCGTTCATGGTCAGGCCCGTGTCGTCGGGGCCCGTCCAGCGGCAGCCCTCCTGCGCCTGAAACACGTTCGGCGTGAACAGAAAGGGCGGCGGTTGATCGTTGTTCATGGAAACCTCCAGCGTCGGCAGCAGTACGGCCAGCAACAGCAAGGGACTCACGGGCGGATCCTCCGGGGGCCGGCGGCGGCCGCCGCCGGCGGGGTGATTATCGCCCATGCGCGGCCCCCGGAAAAAATTGTCCCCGCGCCCCGGCGGGGGAATTTACTTTGCGGGGCGTTAATGCTATCATGCGGGCATGTTTGGCGACGCGGTTGAGAGGCCGGGGAAAACCAGTCAAGGAGACTGTTTATGAAACATGTGCGCTCTGTGTCCATGCCGCCCGTGGAAAAGGCCGCGGCCGCCGACATCCTCACCATTGTGGGCACCGTGTTGACCGCGGTGGGCGGCGTCCTGCTGTCCGTTGCCCAGATAGTGGGGGGCGGCAAGGGCTGACCCGGCCCATAGTCTGTGCTTGCGTGCGCCGTGCGCGGATGAGTGTGCGGCGCTGTGGGTGAAAGGCAAGGAAAGCCAACCAAGGAGATGGATTAGATGAAGCACCTTCGTTCAATGTCGCGACCCCGTGTGGAAAAGGCCGCCGGCGTCACCGACATCCTCACCATTGTGGGCACCGTCATGACCGGCATCGGCGGCCTGCTGCTGTCCGTCGCCCAGGTTTTGGGCGGGGGCTCCAAGAGTTTCTAAAACAGGCACCGGTCTGTTCCGGGCGGGCGCGGTTGTGCGCCCGCCCGTGCTGTTTGCGGGGGGGGGGGGGCAGGACACGGGTTTTAATGGATTTCACAAGGGTGGCGGCCGTGCCGGATTGGTTCAGACGATAAACCGCCGGGGATTGTTGTCAAGGATCTTATGGCAGGGTGATTAACAAATCCCAGTGGTTGCAGATTCTCCTGGTTTGTCATGATTCCGCATATTTCCTTTTATCATATGGCGTTAGGGAAAATAAGAGGTGGTTAGACCCTTTTGGAAATAGGCCTTGACAGGGGGGGCAATACCGTGTACTATAAAGTAGACGGCAAAGGGTGTTAAAATCCTTTGTTGAAGTGGTTGTTTTGACGGCGTCAACGATGTGTGTTGCGTTGTCGGTGGTTGTTTTGGATATTTGGGACTTATCAGGCATGAGGCAGACGACTTTCGTGGCGAATTTCCTGAATGCAGAAGCCTGCCGCGGGGTGTGCGGGTTGTCAGGCTGGCTGTGTGGTGGGAATTTGGGCGCGGAAGCCAACAACGAAGGGAAGCAGAAATGAGGAAATTATCTCTATTTGCTGTGATGATGGCGCTCCTTATGGGCATCGCCATTCCACACACGGCGCAGGCCCACCCGTATTTGTATTACGGGCCGACCAACGGCAACGGGGATCCAATGAGCCCCGAGCCCTACGCCACGCTGCAGGATGTGGCGGCGGACTTTGTGAACATCATGGGCCGGCTGTGCACCAACGAAACGGGCGCCACTGCGGGTTGCAACCTTTGGTTGAAAACGGGCACCAACTGCGGTGCCTATGCCCCCGCCCCCATCTGGCAGCAGGTGGTCGGCCAGCAGGCAGCCACGTGGGATGCCGCCAATTCGGGCATGGGCTCCACGGCGGCGTGGGCCACACAATATTCGCCGGTGCCCACAAACAAGCATTTTGCCCTGCTGGACGAGGTGCTGAACCCCGCCGCCTGCCTCGACGGGCTTCCCGGCAGCACTGTGCAGGGCATTCGTGACGCCTTCAATTACAACAAAACCTTCACGCTGGATCAAGAGTTGACAATGTACAGCGTCCACCTCACGGCCAGCGCGATGGGTGGTGGCGCGGATTCCACCCAGACCATCACCACCGGCGGCATGACTTCCTCCATCGATTTCAAGCTTGCAGGCATCACGGTTTACACCATCGATCCGCAGCAGGTGCCGAATCTCTTCAAGACGGAGGATTCCCTCCTGCGCAGCGCCGATGATTATCTGCGCGACGCCATTGTGAACATGACCGCCGCGTACATGACCATGGGCATGGCCAACTATCAGTATTACTGGCAGGCCTTCACCGGCCGCATGGCGCTCGTGTTCCTTCAGGACCGGCTCAAGGACCTGATCACCGGCCTGTTGAAGTCCGATGACAACGGAATGCCGGTTTTCGAGGTGGAAACCATCGAAGAGGGCATGCAGCTCGCCCTTGCCTACGCCTTCTCCAAAATCGAGCTCGATCCCACCGGCGCGGATGACAAGGCCGCCGTGGCCTGCGCCCCATGGGGCACGGTCAATGATGTGGACACCGGCGACTTCACCATCACAGTGAAGGGGGACGAGAAGATTGATGTCACCGCGCGCGTGCGCATGACTGGCTTTGACGCGTGCAACTCCGTGCGCAACTTCTCGCAGAAGTTCGTGCTGGGCCCCGGCAAGTATGACAGCCGTCCCCAGTTCCTGTCGGTGCAGGATGCCAGCCAGGGCGACCTGAACAACAACGGCGAAAAGAACCTTACCTCCTACAACGCCGTGGGCGGGGACAAGGATCAGTGGCTCATCCGCGAAAGCGCGCGGTTGAACATGTTCTACACCACGCAGCCGACGGCCCCCGCCGCGCCGCTCAACTACGGCACGAGCAGGACCCTCTCCTGCGTCATCAGCTGCCCGACACCCCACACCTTCCTGTGGTACTCGGGTCCGTCCCCGGCCAGCTTGACCGCGATTCCCGGCTCGGTCGGCCCGAACCTGCCGATCTTCCTTGACTTCTATTCCTTCGGCGGCACCACCAACAGCCGGTATTACAAGTGCGTGGTCACCACGTCTTGCAGCGGCAACAATTTCGAATTGTCGTCCGACACGGTCGAGGTCACCGGTGTGAACCCGCCGCCCATCACCTTCAACGCGCAGCCCGTCGGCGGTTCCTTCGTGCCCGGCCAGAGCGCGACCTTGTCCGTGAACGCCACGGTGTCCGTGGGCGGTCCGCTCACCTACCAGTGGCAGAAGGAAACCTCCCCCGGCGTTTGGACCGATCTGGCGGGCAAGACCCTGTCCAGCCTGACCCTCAACCCGATCAAGGGCACCGACGCGGGCAACTACCGCTGCGTGGTGTTCAACATTGTGGCCACGGGCAAGGCGGACAAGGCCAATCCGCTGTACTTCCAGGCTTCGGATCCGGCGACGCTGAACGTGGCCCCGGACATTGAGATCACCCAGAATCCTGCGGGCGCCGACTTGAACATCGGCGACGGCCACTCCATGTCCATCGCGGCCACGGTCGCCTCGGGCACCCTGTCCTATCAGTGGCAGCGCAACATCGGCTTCGGCTGGCAGGCCATCGGCGGCGCAACCGGCACCACCTATGACCTCATCAATGTGACGGTGAACAACGCCGGTTCCTACCGTTGCCGTGTCACCAACACCGAGCCGACCTACGGCACCTACAGCGTGTTCACCGCCGCCGCGGTGGTGAACGTTTCCTCCGGCCTTGTGGTCTATGTTGATCCGACCGCGCCCGGCAGCCAGGACGGTTCCTCGTGGGACAACGCCTTCCACACCCTTCAGGAAGGCATTGACGCGGCGAACGCCGGCGCCAGCGGCGGCGAAGTTTGGGTCGCCGGCGGCACCTCGGGTGCCCCGCTCGTGTACGGCGAGGCGCGCACCGAGGCGTGGGGCGCCCCGGCCTCTGTTCCCGGTTCGCTTGTCATGAAGAGCAATGTGGCAATGTACGGCGGCTTCGAGGGCTACCGCTCCGGTGGTGGCGCCCAGGAGAATCAGCGCCGTGAGCGCGTCCGCCTTCAGAACCCGACCATCATCAGCGGTGCCACGTCCAACGCGGGCGGCGCGGCCTTCCACGTTGTGGTCTTCGGCCGCAACGCGGGCCCGACGGTCAACGCCACCCTTGACGGTTTCGGCATCACGGGCGGCAACGCGGCCGGTGTTTCCGCTGACTACCACACGTGGCGCGGCGCCGGTGTCTACAACTGGCAGTCCTCGCCGACCATCGCCAACTGCATGATTTACGCCAATACGGCGGCGGTCAGCGGCGGCGGCATCGCGAACGAGTCCAACGGCGGAAGCAAGGCCAACGCCCAGATCATCAACTGCGTGATCTTCAGCAACAGCGCGGGTCGCGCGGCGGATGACTATCTCGCCGGCAACCCGGTGCCCATCCGCGGCGGCGGCGGCGTGTTCAACAACTCCGCCAATCCCGTCATGACCTGGGTCACCATTGCAAACAACACGGTTGACAACCCGGGCTACACCATGTTCGGCGCCAGCAGCGCCGGCGTGTACAACTGGGAGGCCTCGCCGTCCATCAATTCGTCCATCATCTGGGCGAACGCGCCGGGCGGCATCCAGACCGATCTCACCGCCGGTTCGCTTGAGAATCCGACGGTGGTTTACAGCGATGTGCAGGCCCCGATGCCCGCCGGCACCGGCAACATCAGCAGTGATCCGCTCTTTAACCCGGATTACACGCTGCCTGTTGGCTCTCCGGCGGTTGACACCGCGGATCCCGCGCTTGCGGGCGACGACCTGCGCGGCGTGCCCCGTCCGCTCAACGGCGGCGCGGCCCCCGTTGCCGACATGGGCGCCTTTGAGCTGAGCCTCAACGGCCCGGTGCCCGCGTGCCTGCCCTTCACCATCAACATCGCGGCGATCAACACGATCACCGATCCGTTGCTGGTCTACGACGGCGACCTGAGCGTCATTGAGGCGGGCCTGTGGAAGCTGGCCCTTGAGTCGAAGACCTTCGGTTGCGCCGACATCGTGCCCGGTTCCACCATCCAGCTCACCGCCACCGACATTCTGGGCCGCAGCGGCACCTGCAATGCCGTGGTCACGGTGATTGAGGACGAGGATCCCGTTGCGGCGGGCGGTGTGACACTGCCGGTCGTTCTTGACGGGGCCGGTTCCTACACCCTGACGGCGGGTGACGTGCAGACCCTGGCGGGTGTTGCCACCGACAACTGCGGCATCAACTGGGCGGCCTGCTCGGCCTCTCCGGCCAGTGTGAACTGCACCCAGGCGAACACCACGGTGCCCGTCACCATCACGGTGGTGGACAACAGCGGCAACAGCACCACGGCCACCTCTTCGGTCACCGTGGCCGATGAGACGGATCCCACGGTGGTCTGCGCCGCCATTGACGTGAACCTTAACCCGGCGGGCACCTACACCCTTCAGTTTGCCGACATCCAGGCGCTGGGCGCGGGCAGTTCCGACAACTGCGGCATCAACTGGAACAGCGCGGTGGTCTCCAAGACCACCTTCGGCTGCGCCGACCGCCTTGCCCCGGTCACGGTGACCCTCACCGTCGCCGACGACAGCGGCAACACCGGCACCTGCAGCACCGCCCAGGTCACCGTCCATGACGTGACCCCCGGCACGCTGTCCAACATTGTTGCCCAGAACTTCGTGAAGGATCAGGGCGCGTACTCCGAGGCGGCGGCTTTGGCCGGCGTCACGGCGGACGACCTCTGCGACGGCAACATCAGCGGCAACATCACGGTCGAGGCCTTCGACGCGACGATGGCCCCGGTGGCCTTCCCGGTGCCTGACACCAGCCCCGACTCGACCTACCCGTATGTGTTCACCCTGCGGTACAGCGTTTCCGACAACAGCGGCAACGCCACTTCGCCGGTTGACACGACCCTCACGCTGGTGGACAACCTGCTGCCGGTCATCACCATCACCGGTGACAACCCCGCCACGGTCATCTGCCCGGCGGGCTACACCGATGCGGGCGCCACGGCGCTTGACGATGAGAGCGGCGACCTGACGGCGATCATTCAGACCACCGGCCTGCCGGTCAACACCGGTGTCCACGGCTCCTACAACGTGGTCTACACCGTGATCGATCCGATCACCTCCGCCACCGTCACCGCCACCCGCGTGGTGAACGTGGTTGACAATGCGGCCCCGACGGTCACGCTGCTGGGCGCCAACCCCTACGGTGTGCAGATCAACACGACCTACACCGACCCGGGTTACACCGCCAGCGACTCCTGCCGCGGCGATCTGACATCCTCGGTGGTTGTGACGGGCTCCGTTGACATGGCCACAGCCGGCGCCTACACGCTGACCTACACCGTCAGCGACGGCGTGAACTCGCCCGTCAGCGTCACCCGCAATGTCATCGTGGGCAACCTGGTGAACTTCACCACGAACCCGGCCGGCGGCGCGCTGTACAGCAACGCCCCGGCGTCCGCCCCGCTTGACCTGACGGCGGTGTTCGCCGACGGCATCAACGTGTCCACCTACCAGTGGTTCTACACGCTGAACGGCGGCGCTGCCGTCGCCATCGGCACGCCGGCTGCGGTCACCGGCAACACGCTGACCCTGTCGGTCGATCCGACGGCCTACGCGAACGGCGCCTACACCTTCTACGTGAGCGTCAATGACGACACCGGCGCGACCAATTCGGCCGCCGCCAGCGTTGAAATCGACTCCCACCTTGCGGTCGGCACCGGCCTCACGGACGTCTCGCTCCTTGAGGGCGCGAACTACGACTGGGTCTTCGCGGCCTCCGGCGGTCTTGGCACCATCACCTACCAGTGGTTCAAGGACGACGGCTCCAAGGCCTTCGTGGCCCTGTCCGACGGCGCGGGCCTGAGCGGCACCGGCACCAGCACCCTGACCATCACCGGCTTCCTGCCGGATATGGCGGGCACCTACCAGGTGACGGCCGAGGATGACGGCGGCGACAGCATCTCCAGCTCCGCCTCCATCACCTACGACGTGGGCGTGCCCCTCGCCGGCGGCCTTGGCCTCGCGGCCCTGGCCCTCATCACCGCCCTGGGCGGCGCCTCCGCGCTGCGCAAGCGGGACAAGTAAGACCTGACATGCCATCCGGGGCCCTCGGGGGCCCCGGATGAAAGGATTCGGACCGCCGGTTTCGAAAGAAACCGGCGGTTCACTTTTGTTTAAATCCATGGAGTGTTGCACCGCGAAATTGAACAGGCGGGCGCGGAAAGATACAATGGGCGTGTTGCTTCATTTAAAACATTCAGGCACGGACACCGCATGAACATTCTAGGCATCTCGGCTTTTTACCACGACAGCGCGGCAGTGCTGCTCAAGGACGGTGACATTTGCGCCGCCGCCCAGCAGGAGCGCTTCTCCCGCAAAAAACATGATCCGCGATTTCCGGGGGAGGCGGTGGATTACTGCCTCGCCGAGGGCGGACTCACCATGGATCAGGTTGACCATGTGGTCTTTTACGACAAGCCGTTCATAAAATTTGAGCGCCTTCTCATGACCTACCTGGCCACGGCCCCCGCCGGCATACGCTCCTTTTACGAGCAGCTTCCCTCCTGGCTGAAGGAAAAACTGTTCATGCGCGGCACCATGCGCAAGGCGCTGGACTACCAGGGCAGCGTTCTGTTCTCCACGCACCACCAGTCCCATGCCGCATCCGCCTTTTTCCCAAGCCCCTTTGAGGAGGCGGCGTTCATCACCGTGGACGGCGTGGGGGAGTGGTCCACCACCACCTACGGAACAGGGATAGGCAACAAGATTAAGATTCTCAAGGAGATTAAATTCCCCCATTCCATCGGCCTGCTCTATTCCGCCTTCACTTATTTCACCGGTTTCAAGGTCAACAGCGGCGAGTACAAGCTCATGGGTCTGGCCCCCTACGGGCAGCCCAAATATGTTGACATCATCAAGCGCGAGCTGATTGACCTGCGGGATGACGGCTCCTTCCGGCTCAACATGAAATACTTCGACTATTGCGCCGGCCTACGCATGACCAACGACAAGTTTGGGGAGCTTTTCGGCGGCCCGGCCCGCCGTCCCGAGTCCAAAATCACCGAACGTGAAATGGATCTGGCCCGCTCCGTGCAGGTGGTCACGGAGGAGGCGCTCATGAACATCGCCCGCAGGGTGAAGGCGGAAACGGGCATGCGCAACCTCTGCCTCGCGGGCGGCGTGGCGCTGAACTGCGTCGCCAACGGCCGCCTCCTCCGCGAGGGTCCCTTCGACGACTTGTGGATTCAGCCCTGCGCGGGCGACGGTGGCAACGCGCTCGGCGCGGCGCTCTTCGCCTGGCACCAGATGCTCGGAAACGGGCGCGTGGCGGACGGGCGCAGGCAAAAGGCCACCTACCTCGGCCCCGCCTATTCCGACGATGAGATTCAGGCCTTTCTCGACGCGAAAAAGATACCGCACAAGCGGTATGCGCCCGGGGAAATCCCCGGCGTTGTCGCGGAGATTATCAGCAGCCAGAAGGTTGTGGGCTGGTTCCAGGGGCGCATGGAATTCGGGCCGCGCGCCCTGGGCGCGCGCAGCATTCTCGGCGATCCGCGCTCCCGTGAAATGCAGTCCGTGCTGAACCTGAAAATCAAGTTCCGCGAGTCCTTCAGGCCCTTCGCCCCGTCGGTGCTGGTCGATCATGCGGACGAATACTTTGATCTGCGCGGCCACCCCAGCCCCTACATGCTTCTCGTCGCCGATGTGCTGCCGAAGCATCTCCGCCCCCTGGATGAGCGGGAAAAGGCGGCGGCGGGCTTTGACAAGCTGCGCGTGCCCCGTTCCTCCGTGCCCGCCATCACCCATGTGGACAATTCCGCCCGCATCCAGACCGTGGACCGCGCGGACAACCCGGTCTACTACGACATGATCAGCGCCTTCCACCAAAAGACGGGCTGTCCGCTGGTGATAAACACCTCCTTCAACGTGCGCGGCGAACCCATCGTGCGCACCCCCGAGGAGGCGTTCACCTGTTTCATGCGCACCCACATGGACTTTCTGTGCATGGGCTCCTTTGTGCTCGACAAGACGGCGCAGGAGCCCTGGAAGGATGAATCCGACTGGAAAAAAGAGTTTGAGCTGGACTGAGGCCAACCCCACTGGAAACACGCCCCGATGATCAACATAGACACGTCAAGCAGGAAAGAACAGCGAAAATTCGGCCTTGTGATGGCTGCCGCCATCTGTGTGCTTGGCCTGGTGCGCTTCGCCCTCCACGGCTTTGCCCATTTCCCCGTGTGGTTTTTCGCCGTTGCGGCGGTTTTCGCCGCCTTTGGCCTGCTCCTGCCCGGCGCGCTGCGCCCCGTTTTTGTGGCATGGATTAAGTTCGCCGAGGGGATGAACTGGGTGATGACCCGCCTTTTCCTGGGAATCGCCTTCTACCTCATCATCACCCCGATGGGCCTGGTCATGCGCATGGTTTCCCCCGATCCGCTGAAACGCGCATGGCTTCCCCCCGGACAGACCTACTGGGAGGATCCCGACCCCCAGCCCGAGGATTTGGAAAGCTTCAGGAACATGTTCTGAGCGCCGTACCGCTCAGGCGGTGTCCAGGTGTTCCGCAAGCCCTGTCAGGGCGGTGTGGCTGGTTAAATCCCGCTGCAGCGGCGTCACGCTCACCCGGTTCCGCTCAATCGCCTCAAAATCCGTGCCCGGCTCCGAGTAGTGGTCCGGCGTGGCCCCGCCAATCCAGTAATACACCCGTCCACGGGGGTCCTCCCGGGTGACAATCTCGTCCTGATAGTTGCGCCGCCCCATCCGCGTCACCGACCAGCCCGCCAGCGCCTCCGCGGGCATGTCAGGCAGGTTCACGTTCAGCATGACCCCGGCGGGAAGTCCGTGTTCCAGCACGTGCGCCGCCACCCGCGCCGCCGCCATGCCCGCCGTGTCCCAGTGGACGGGCTGGTTTGCCGTGTTCGACACCGCGATGGAGGGAATCCCCAGCAGCATGCCCTCAAATGCGCCCGCCACCGTGCCGGAATAGGTCACATCATCCCCCAGGTTGGCCCCGGCGTTTATTCCGGAAACAACCAGCGCGGGGCGTTTCCCCAGCAACCCGCGCACGGCCAGCATCACGCAGTCCGTGGGCGTGCCGTCCACCATGAACCACCGTTCCCTGAAGGAATCCACCCGGAGGGGGCGGTGGAGGGACACCCCGTGCCCCACGGCGCTCCGCTGCCCGTCGGGCGCAAACACCCACACCTCGCCCAGGGGTTCAAGCGCGTCCGCCAGCGCCCGAATGCCCGGCGCGCGGATGCCGTCGTCGTTGGTCACAAGTATAACCGGCTTTTCCATGGGTGTGTTCAGGGCCTTTATTGAGGGGTTGAACGAGGTTCCAGTCTAAACCATTCCCCCCGCCCCGGTCAAAGAATCCGCCGCCGCCGGGGTGTTTGGTGTCCGTTTTCGGAACAACATTTGACTTGGACGTCGGCAAATTGTACACTATTCATCCCTGTGCTTGCGGGTTGCCGCCGCCCATGTGCGGTGTGCTGTGCAGCCTGTCCCGGATCATGCCTTTAGATTCCAGCCGTCGGGCCGGGGAAAACGCATGCCGGCGGACTGTTTGAAAACTGTCATAGGAGAGAACCGGAAGTGAAAAGAACGTACCAGCCTTCAAATTTGAAGCGCAAGCGCACCCATGGATTTCGTGCGCGCATGGCGACGCCGGGCGGGCGGGCCGTGCTTTCCGCGCGGCGGCGCAAGGGCCGCAAGCGCCTGACGGTCTGACGCCGCCGGAGGAAGCGAGCCTTTTGTGCCGGGCCAGAATGAGTTTCCACGCACTGCGCGCCTCACGCGCCAAAAAGAATACCAGCGGTCCTTCAAGGAGGGCCGGCGTGTGGCGGGACGGTGTTTTGTCTGTTTTTTGGCCCGGCGGGAGGGTGGTTCCCCGCGGCTTGGCCTGGCCGTTTCCCGCAAGGTGGGAAACGCGGTCAGGCGCAACCTGGTCAAGCGGCGCGTGCGCGAGTATTTTCGCGCCAACCGCGCGGGCATTGAGCCCGGAATTGACCTTGTGTTCGTTGCCAAGCCCGGCGCGGCTGAATTGGAATGGGACGCGCTGGTCGCGGAACTCGAACAATTGCTGCAAAGGGGGGGGGCTTTCCGTGGGTAGCCTGCTGGTTGCGTGCATCCGGCTCTACCAGCGGTTCGTGTCGCCCCTGCTTGGGAACAATTGCCGTTTTTACCCCTCCTGCTCCCAGTATGCCGCGGAGGCCATCCGGACGCACGGCGCGCTAAAGGGCGGATTTTACGCCTGCTGGCGCATCCTGCGTTGCCAGCCTTTTTGCAGGGGCGGGCATGATCCGGTGCCCCCCAGCAAAAACGGCCCGGCGGCCCGCTGAAATGGCCCCGGAAGGGTCCGCCCTCCTCCCGCGCAACGGGCGTGCGATATTGCCGTCCGTTCCCTGTTTTCACGGAGAACCTGCCAGTGCTTGACGACAACCGTGACAAGGAAATGCAGCGCAACCAGCTGGTGGCCATCATACTGATGGTCGCGGTCGCGTTGGCGTGGATTACTTTTTTCACGCCCACCCCGCAGCCAAAGACCGCCCAGCGCGGTCCCGCGCGGGAAAACGCCGCCGGACAGCAGGCCCCCGCGCCCGGCTCCCCGGACAAGGCGGCCCCTGCGGATTCCGAAAGCCCGGTTGCATGGCTGCCGCCGCCCGCGGATGCGCCCGCAAGTTCCGGGGATGATGAGATCTCCCTGAAAAACGACGGGGTGGAGCTTGTCTTCACCCGGGTGGGCGCGCGCCTGAAACAGGCCCGGGTCATCCTCGGCAGGGACGGGGAAAATTCCGCGCAACTGGTGCCCGATCAGGGCGGTGTTCCGGACGCGGAGGCGGATTACCCGCTCGGTCTGCGTTTTCCCGCGCAGTTTTGGGGTGACGCGCTCAACAGCCGCCGCTGGGACGCGTCCCTCCAGCCCGACGGCAGGACGGTGGTCTTCTCCCTTGAGGCCTCCGGCCGCGCGCGGATCTCCAAGACCTTTGAACTGTCCGAAACGGGCCATGTGCTTCGCACCCGGGTGGCCGTGGAGAACAAGTCGGACGGGGCGCAGGTGTTTGGCATGGACACCCGCGAGCCGGCCTTCTCGCTCACCTGGTCGCCCCAGGTGGCGTCGGGCGACCTCACCAAGGGCGCCTACCAGCAGTTTGTGTGGCGCAAGGACGGGGACAACACCTACACGCCCACCTCGGGTCTCAAGCCCCCCGCCGCGGGGGAATACTCCGAGCGGGTGCCCGCCCCGGAGTGGGTGGCCGTGTGGAGCGCCTATTTCGCCGTCGGCATGAGGGCGGAATTCGAGGGGCCCACCGGCTGGATCAGCGGCGCGCCCCAGCGCTTCGCCATGGGGCTTGGCGCGCCCCGCACCGAGGTGGCCCCGGGCCAGTCCGCCTCCTGGGACTACCAGGTCTACATCGGCCCCACCTCCCGCAGGGACCTGGGCGCGGCCTGGGAGGGCTTCGGCACGGTGCAGCGCTTCTTCACCAGTGTCGACTTCATGGACACCTTCGCCAAGTGGCTCCTCGCCATCCTCAACTGGTTCCATGACCACACCATCGCGAACTATGGCGTGGCAATCATCCTGCTCACCGTGCTGGTGCGCGTGGCGGTGTTTCCGCTCACGTGGAAAAGCATGATCAGCATGAAGCGGATGAGCATGCTTGCGCCGGAAATGGAGAAGATCAAGCAGGAGGTCGGCGACGACCAGCAGGAACTTCAGCGCCGCACGATGGAACTGTACCGCGAGCGCGGCATCAACCCGCTCAACGGCTGCTTTCCCATCCTGCTGCAGATGCCCGTCTTTTTCGCGCTGTACCGCATGCTCTGGAGCGCGGTGGAACTGCGGCGGGCGCCCTTCCTCTGGATGACCGACCTCTCGGAGCCGGACCGGCTCATCTCCCTTCCCTTCGCGATACCGATCCCGTTCACCAGCACCCCGCTGGACGCGATCAACCTGCTGCCCATTCTGGGGGCGGTGGCCATGCTGGCCAGCCAGAAGATCATGCCCCCCTCCGGTCCGGCCCAAAACCCGCAGCAGAAGATGATGCTCACCATCATGCCCGTCATCTTCTCCGTGTTCATGTACAACCTGGCCTCCGGCCTGAACCTGTACATCTTTGTGAGCACGCTGCTGGGCATCGCGCAGAGTTTTGTGATTCAGCGCGCCAACATCAACATTGAACCCACAAAGAAAAAGAAGCCCGCAAGCCGCCCCAGGCATTTCTACGACGCGGCCCAGGCCAAAAAACGCGAAATGGCCAGGGAAATCCGCAGGGACAAGGAACGGCGGCGCAAACCGGGTCGGGACGACTGACCCGCGGGCTCCGGCATGCCGCACAGGCGGCATCCGGCACCCGGGCCCCAGGGGGGCCCGCTCTCAGGAGAAGACAATGAAAGCGGTTGAAACCAGCGGAAAGACCCGCGAAGAGGCGATTCAAAACGCCCTGAAGGAACTGGGCGTTGAGATGTACGAAGTCGACAAGATCGAAATTCTCGACGAGGGGAGCAAGGGCCTGTTCGGTTTTGGCGCCAGGCCGGTGCGTGTGCGGCTGGCGGTGGAGCATTTGCAGGACGACAAGTCCGCCCGTGATCGCGGTCGCGGCGGTGGCGGTGGCGGACGGCCCCAGCGCCCCGACCGTCCTGAGCGTGCCGAGCGCGGACGGGGAGACCGCCCACAACAGCAGCAGCAGCAGCAGCAGCGCGGTGGCAGGCAGGAACAGGGCGGCGAGCGCGCGCAGGAGGGCCAGGAAGGCAGGAACCGCCAGCAGGGCGGCAACCGTCAGCAGCAGCCCCGCAAGAACGAGCAGCGCCGCGACGGCCGGCCCCAGGGCGGCGGCCAGCAGTCCCAGCAAAACCGCCCCCAGCGGCAGCAGCAGGCGCGCACCCAGGCCGCCCCGGCGGCCCGCGAGCAGTGGGAAACCCGGCCTGACGGCATCCCCCCGGAGAAACGTCCCGAAAACGTCCATGCGGAGGCGCTTGAGGCGCTCCGCCGCGCGGAGCAGTATGAACAGCAGCTCGCCTCCGGCGCCTTTGACGACGCCGTGGACGGGGACAACGCGCCCGCGGCCGTTGAACTGGACGACACCGGCGCGATTGAGGCGGAAATCCGCCCCGACGAGGCCTGCGAGCCCATCACCGACGAGCAGGGCGCGGAGGCGGCCTCGCTGCTGGGCGAAGTGATCGCAAAGATGGGAATCACCGCGACGGTGGACTTCAAACGCGGCGATGACGGCGGCGCGCGGCTCCAGGTGGAATCCGAGGACAGCGCCATGCTGATAGGCCGCAAGGGCCGCACCCTCGGCTCCCTCCAGTATCTCATCAACCGCATGATCAACCAGGGTGACACTGCGGAAAACACCGAAAGGCTCATGGTGGACGTGGCCGGCTATGTTGACCGCCGCCGCGAATCCCTCCAGGACATGGCCCGGAATTTTGCCGAAAAGGTCCGCAAGACCGGCCGTGTGGTGCGCCTCAAGCCGCTCAGCCCCCAGGAACGGCGCATCATCCACCAGACGTTGGAAAAAGACCCGGATGTCCGCACGGCCAGCCTGGGCGAGTCCCTCTACCGCAGCATCGTGATCACACCGGTCAATCCGAAGCAGCAGTCCCAGTCTTCACGCCCCTCCGGCGGCAACGGCAGCCGGCGCGGCGGACGCGGCGGACGCAGGGGTGGCGGCGGACGCAGGGGCGGCGGCGGCGGCGGGCCGCGCCGTGATGTGGAAATTGACGCGGGCCAGTTCGGCGACTGATTCATGTCCCCCGGGACCGAAGACACCATTGCCGCCGTCTCCACCCCGCCCGGCGAGGGCGGGGTGGGGATGGTGCGGTTGAGCGGTCCTCGGGCGGTTGCCGTAGCCGCAGCCGTATTTCGCTCCTCCCATGGCCGCGACATTCAGGCCCGCACCCGCCAGCGCGTGTTCCACGGGCATGTGGTGGACCGGGAGGGGCGGGTGCTGGACGAGGTTCTGCTCCATGTCATGCGCGCGCCGCACAGTTACACCGCCGAGGATGTGGTGGAGATTACCGGCCACGGCGGCATGACTCCGCTTGCGGCCATTCTGGACGCGGTGCTGCGCTGTGGGGCAAGGCCCGCGGGTCCCGGCGAGTTCACCCGGCGCGCCTTTCTAAACGGGCGCATTGATCTTTCCCAGGCCGAGGCGGTGATCGATCAAATTCGCGCCCGCACCACGGAGGCGCTGCGCGCGGCCGGCGTTGCCGCGTCTGGCGCGCTTCTCCGCGAGATTCGCGGCTTCCGGGAAAGCCTGGCGGGCGTGCTCGCCCATGCCGAGGCCGCGGTGGACTTCCCCGACGAGGATTTGCCCGATCTGGTGAACGACGCGCTTTATGCGCGCCTTTCGGAGGCGCGCGGGGGCATGGCGCGCCTGCTTGAAACGGCGGAACGGGGCAGGCGCTACCGCGAGGGCGCCATGGTGGTTGTCGCCGGACGGCCCAACGTGGGCAAGTCCAGCCTGTTTAACGCGCTGCTCCGCGACCGGCGCGCGCTCGTCTCCGAGCATCCCGGCACCACCCGCGACACCATCGAGGAAACAGCCGACATCGGGGGCGCGCCGGTGCGCCTGGTGGACACTGCGGGCATCCGCGCGGACGGCGGCGAGGTGGAGCAGATGGGCATCCGGCTGGCCCGTGAAAAATTGTCCGAGGCGGACGCCGTGTTGTTTGTGATTGACGCATCCCGCCCCGCGACGGGGGAGGATGGCGGCCTTGCCCGCGATGCGCTCGCCGCCGGGGTGCCCGTCCTGCTTGCGCGGAACAAGTCCGATCTTGGTGTTTGCCCCCTTCCGGACGACTTTCCGGGGGGATTCTCCGGCATGGTGTCCGTGTCCGCGACAACGGGGGAGGGCCTTGGGGAACTTGAGGAGGCGATGGGCCGCGTGCTGCTCGGGGCCGCGCCCCGCGCCGGCTCCCCGATGTTGTCGCGGCTGCATCAGGCCGACAGTCTCCGCCGCGCCCTGGAATGTACGGACCGCGCATTGGAGGTTCCGGCCGCATCCCCCGAGCTGCTCGCCCTGGAACTGCGCGAGGCCCTTGCCGCCCTGGGGGAAATCACCGGGGAAACCACCCCCGAAGAACTGCTCGACAGGATATTTTCCGAATTCTGCATCGGAAAGTAGAACGAGCCGCGTCTCCGCGCCTTCCCTTGCAGTCCGTTGCTCAGGAAGCGTCCATTGCGCAACGGAACCCGTAGTCGGCGCGTTTCGCGTCCATCCGGTCAAAATGACGGGCCGGGCACCGCGCCTCGAATTTGTCGCTCAAATACGAACCGCCCCGCAGCACGCGGAAAATCTGCCCGTAGTCCTTGGTGACGTACTGGTTGCCGGGATACGCGTCGTACCAGTCCATCACCCATTCATAGGCGTTTCCCGACATGTCCACACACTTGTAGATGGAGTTGCCGTTGAAGTACTTGCCGACACGCACGGGCCGCCCCAACCCCGAATCCTGGTTGTTGCACCGTCCGTTCTCAAACATCTCCCCCCAGGGATACTCCCGTCCGTCCGTGCCCCGCGCCGCCTTTTCCCACTCCGCCTCGGAGGGCAGGCGTTTGCCCGTCATGGAGGCGTATTTCACCGCCTGCGCCCAGGATACGCCCAGTGCGGGGAAGTTTTCCTGGCCGTCGGGGAATTTGTGCTCGGGGAAAATCCGCACAAACGCCTCGTTGGTCACCTCAAACTTGTCAATGTAAAACGGTTTCAGGTTCACCACCCGTTTCGGGCGCTCGTCCGGGGCGCGCTCGTCCGTGCCCATGGCGAAGTCGCCGCCGGGCACCAGCACCATGCCCACCGGAACATTGCCCGGCTCCATTTTCAATTCGACGGTTTCAGACTCGTTTTCCGTCAGTTCCACGGTCTGCTCCGTCTGCACAAACCCCTGGGTGTGCGCGCTCACAAGATAGGAGCCCGGCGGCAGGGTGAACTTGGCGGGGGAGAGCTGCGCCTGGAGAATGTTGTTTATCCAGATTTGCGCGCCCGTCGGCCGGGAGAACACCTGGATCTCCGCCTCCATCGGCTTGAACTGGTGGGTGAACTCATGGCGGAAGTTTTCCTCCACCATGAAAGTGTTGTTCAGCGGGTAATAGTTCTCCAGCCGGAGCTCGTAGGAGTGCTCGCCGATTTGAAGGGGCAGGCTCAGCAGGGGGGTGGTGCCCGCCTTTTCGCCGTCCAGAAAAACTTCCGCGCCGATGGGGCTGGACTCAATGCTGAGATAGCCCGTCAGCGGCTGCATCTCCACCGTCACCTGCTCCTCGGGAAGCCCCTTCACCTCGATTTCCTGGATGGTCCTCTTGTACCGGCTGTGCCGCAGCACCACCTCGTATTTGCCCGGGGCCAGCCCCTCCACGGTCACCGGGGTGGGCCCCCTGTCCTCCCCGGCAATCAAGACTTCCGCGCCCTGCTCGGGCGTGCTGTCAATGGCCAGCTTGTTCAGGATTAGCGGCTCTTTGGAGCCCGAAGAGCGCACCACGGCAAGCGCGGTGACCAGCAGCACAAGCACCGCCCCGGCGCCCACAGCCGCCCAAATCATTTTTTTCCTGCGTCTTCGTCCTGAATGATGGTGATGCCGATGATCATGCCCCATCCTAAAACACCTTATAAATACCGTTCATCATGCAGCCGCAAATAAATAAATGAAAAACAGAAAAATAACGGCCACGTAAAGATTATACCATCTTTGCCGGTTGTGTAAAGGCAAAAAAAAGCCCCCTGTTGCGGGGGCAAATGCGAGAAAAGGCGGTTTTGGGGTCAGCGGCTGGCCCAGAGCATTCCCCGGCGCATGATTTCCGCGCACTCCGGCACGTCAAAGTCAGAGGCCACATGCCCGAGGGCCGAATAGAAAACCCTGCCCGCGCCGTAGGTCCGCTTCCAGACCACGGGCATGACGCACCCCGCCACCCAGGGAACATGGTCGCCGGTGAAAACCGTTTCGGCAAGCACCTCGTTTGAGGGGTCCACATGCATGTAATAGCATTCCGTGCGCACTTGGAAGCCGGACAGTCCGGCCATGACCGGATCCTCCGGCCTCACAATGCGCACCGTGTACTCGATGATGCCGCCCGGATGCTCCACAAACTGGCCGCCGGTCATGAACTGGTAGCCGGTGCTGTCGCGGAAGGCGTCGCCCATGCCGCCGTGCCATCCCGCAATGCCCGCGCCCGCGCGCACGGCGTCCAGCAGGCCCTGTTCCTCCCCGCCGGTGAGCCGGCCCATGGTCCAGCAGGGGACGATCAGGTCAAAACTTTTCATCCGTTCCGCGTCGGCGAACACGTCCAGCGTGTCCCGGACGTCCACGTCATATCCCCGGTCTTTCAAAAAGGGTGAAAACCGCGCCACGCACTGTTCCGGCTCGTGGCCGTCCCAGCCGCCCCAAACCATCAAGGCCTTTTTCATCCGAATCTTTCCCCGCCGGCACGGACCGGGTTATTTGGTTGCGATGTACACGAAACAGGGGGGGACGTTTTTCCAGATGGGCCCCACCCGCCGAACTTTTGCGAACTTGGCGGGCAGTTTTCCCGCCAGAAAGCGGCGGCCCGAGGGAATCATGGGGCTCATGGCGTAGGCAAAGGTGAGGAAACGCCCGCCGGGGGCCAGCGCCTCGTGGGTCGCGTTTAAAATCTCGTCCTGCAGCCCCTCCCCGAAACGGGTCCAGGGAAGGCCGGAAATAATCACCTCGCAGGAGTCGTGTCCCGCCTCGCGCAGGTATTTGCCCACGTTCGCCGCGCTGTCCTGGACCACGTTGGCCCGGGGGCAGCGCTTTCGCGTGGCCGCCACAAGGTGGGGGTTCACCTCCAGGGACACGAAGAACGCGCCGGGATCCAGTTTCTGAAGGATTACCTCGGTGAAAACGCCGTTGCCCGGGCCGTATTCGGCCACGGCCCGCGCCCCGCGCAATTGCGCGAGGTCGGTGATGGCGTCGGCGAGTTCCCGGCTGCTGGGGGCAAAGGCGCCGGTGGTCTTGTTCTCCCGGATCACCTCTTTCATGAACGTCATCCATGACATGAATCAAACCCTCCACCCGGCTTTTGGCCGCGTTGGCTTCCGGGGCGCGGAGTCATGCCGCCGGATCATTCCACCCTTATTCTTTCACATCCGGGCTGTCACGCACAATTCCGGGCTCAGTGGTACTCGGGCAGCCAGCCGCGGTGCGCCTCGAAGAGATCGTCGCACATCGCGGTGATTTCGTCAATGGTCAGTTCCGCGCCGGTGTGCGGATCGAGCATGGCCGCCTGGTACACATGCTCCTTTTTCCGCGTGAGCGCGGCCTCGATGACCAGTTCCTGCACGTTGATGTTGGTGCGGTTCAGCGCGGCGCACTGGGGCGGCAGCGCGCCCGCGCGGGTCGGGGTGATTCCGCTGCGGTCGGCCACGCACATCACCTCCACGCAGGCGCCCTCCGGCAGGTTGGGAATCAGGCCCGTGTTCAGCACGTTGCCGCCGAAGGTGAAGGGCGTCCCCGTCTCGCAGGCCTCCAGGATGTGCGAGGCGTACTCGTGCGTGCGCGTGTGGGGCAGCGGCCTGTCGCCCACCAGCTCACCGCGCATGGCGGCCCAGCCCGCCATCTGCTCGCGGCAGCGCCGGGGATACTCGTCCAGGGGGATGCGGAACCGTTCTATCAGCTCCGGCGCGCGCGCCTTGATGAACCAGGGCATGTACTCCGCGGAATGCTCGCTCGACTCGGTCACGTAGTAGCCGAAGCGTTTCATCACCTCAAAGCGGACGGCGTCGCGCTCCGCGTATTCGGGCAGCAGCGCCCGGCGCTTAATCTCCGGATACAGGTCCTTGCCGTCGCGGGAAATCTCCAGCAGCCATCCCTGGTGGTTGATGCCCGCGATTTTCCAGCGCAGGTTGTCCGCGGGCAGGTCCAGTTCCTGGCAGAGGCAGGGTGCGCAGGCCTGCACGCTGTGGCAGAGGCCCGCGGCGCGCACCGAAGTGGCGCGCAGCACCGCGCCGGTCAGCATGGCCATGGGGTTGCTGTAGTTCAGCAGCAGCGCGTGCGGGGCCGCCCGCTCCATGATGCGGCAGTAGTCCAGCAGCACGGGGATGGTGCGCAGGCCCCGGAAAATGCCGCCGATGCCCAGGGTGTCCGCGATGGTCTGGCGCAGGCCGTACTTCTTGGGGATTTCAAAGTCAATCACGGTGCAGGGCTCGTAGCCGCCCACCTGGATGGCGTTCACCACATAGTCCGCGCCCGCCAGCGCCGCCTCCGCGTCCGCCGCCAAATGGGCGCTGACCCGCGCCGCCGCGCCCAGCGTCCTGTTCAGGTTGTTCACCATCGCCTCGGAGTCCTTCAGGCGGACGGGGTCCACGTCCACCAGCGCGATCTCCGCGTCCCTCAGCGCGGGCGCGTGCAGGCAGTCGCCCAGCACGTTCTTCGCGAACACCGTGCTCCCCGCGCCAAGAAAACATATCTTTGCCATGTCTTCGACCTTCCGTTGCAGCACGGCTGCGGTTTTTTTAATGGTTTGTCTGTTCCCGGAAAAATTGCCGCGGCACAGTCGTTAAGGGGCGCGGATGAATCCCGGGACGTGTCATCAGGCATCCCGGTTGGAAGACCTCCGGGATTCCAAGGCTTCCACGTCGGCAAGATCCTTTGTGCGTCCTGTCGCCCGCTTGTTTCGGATAAGGTCTTCAAGGGAAAGAACGCGGATCCAAATTCCCTCAATTTCCAAGGGGAGGGAACCTTTGAACGCCTCGTCAAAATTCAAGCCTGACGCGGTGGTGATAATGTCAATCCGTCTGGGCGCAACCCCTATTTGAAAGACAGTTTCCTCCTCCTGGAAATCCTGCGGGGACAACCCCTCGATGGGTGCGCCAAAACGGGCGAGGGCGCGCATGACCGACTCAGAATTATTTTGCGACGGCTTCACCCATATGTCCAAATCCACAGTGGCGCGGGGGTATCCGTGCGCGGCAAGCGCATACGCGCCCACAAGAAGGAATTCAACCTTTCCGGCGGATAATTCTTGCAATATCTCTTTGTAGTCTTCGTTCAGCATCGTACCGTTTGCCCAGTGACACAACCTCGCGGGTCAGGGGCCATACCAGGGCGATTCGTTCCGCCGGGGATCCGGGAACAAATGAATCGTTCTTTTGGTCCGTCATCCGCCGCAATATGGTCACTTTTTTTTCCATGGACTGATGATATCACCGCACCCGCTGGGCGTCAACAGGACAAGAGGGGGCCGCCGCATTGGGTGTTTTCACGGCGGGCGCCGTCCCGCCACCCTCAGGGATCCCCAGTTTTGTATTAGGTGCATGAATAAAGGCCGAACATGCTGTTTGAAGCTGTAGAATGGGGTGAAG